>JACCDO010738416.1_pt1 | contig 12407 bp, 7 predicted proteins | sample 7446101 | NCBI WGS metagenome assembly JACCDO01 (sample SAMN15323440, study PRJNA562643) | freshwater metagenome | isolation source: river surface water | place: USA:Blue River Watershed | collected 2017-08-16 | reverse complement strand
TACGCTCACTCTGTTTTTCACCAGATAGTAATTTGCTATATTCGGCATCCGACGATAGACATGTTAGTGTGTACGACCTGGTGTCGGGGCAGGTAGTGAACTCCTTCTCTCACTCGGGTATGTGCCTGTCAGTTGATGCATCACCTGATCATCGTCATTTTGCAGTAGGATGCGCGGATAGTAAAGTTTCTTTTTGGGATTTAGGTATGCAACGTTGCATCCAGACCTTCGACGGTCACACCGATCACGTGTGGTCCGTCAAGTTTGACCAGCACGATCCCGCGGGAAACACAGTTGCATCGGCAGGGGAAGATGCATTACTTCATATTTTTGGTTAATTATATAACAAAATTATCAAAATATAACAGTTACTTACACGATTGGTCTCTTGAGTCGGTCCCGCAACCGCCGCACTAGCTGCCGCGCGTCCTGGTAGTCCTTGTCACTGTCATCGTCGTTCTCATTGTCTAGCTTCAGATCACCTATGTCAAGCCCTGCCCCAACCGTCAAAGAGTCGTTGAAATGCGCAGGTGGCGACGTTGACACACTCTTATACAAGAGTGATGGTGACTTGCCTCTTTTGGTCGAGTTATTCAGGAGGGACTTGGCTTTGCTGCTGCTATTCAAGGTGCGAGAGAAGGTAGCGCTGTGGTTGCTGTCTACACTCACGTTACCACTACTTCCTCCTCCCGACACAGCACTGATACACTCATCTTCTAACTTGTTGAGTTCCATGAGCTCCTTCTGCTCTTCGCGCAATATAGATTTATACTTGGAACTCGCCAAATCTTGCCGTTTCTCCGCAATCAAACGACGTAACTCATTGACGCGCGCCTCGGTGATGGACATGTTGGAGTTCAGCACATTCAACTCACTTGTATGCACTCTTATTTCCTTCTCTGAATCCGCTAACGTGTCCACACCACACTGTGTCACGTCCTCTACCTTGGCCTGCAGCTTGACCAGCTCGGCTTCAATGTCGTTGTTCTCCTTGGTCAGGGATGCCTCGAGCTGCTGTCTCTCATACAATATCTCTTTCATTCTTGTTGACTTGTCTAGACTCTCTTGCAGCTTGACCTTCTCGTTCTCGAGCTCATACTGCCCTGTTCGCTCCACTAACAGTAACTGCTCACGTGCTTGCAAGGCTTCCTCCTGCAGCGCCTTGTTCTCTGCCTTCAGCTTGCGCAGCAACGCATCAGCTTCATTCTTACGTGCAACTAAGAAATTATTTTCTCTTTTCTTGGCTTCTTCCAGCAACTGTTCCACTGACTTCAACCGCTCTTTCTCCTCCAACGCCAGCTTCAACTCTACTTTACTTGCTTCAAGAGACTTCTCCAGGGACTCGTTCTCTAGTGTTTGCTGCTCTATCTGACTAGTCAACTCTCTTAGCTGCGTCTCGCGCTTTGTTATCAACGACTGCATGTTCACCAGGTTGCTCTCCAGGTCCTTCCTCGTCAGCTCAACCCGCTCCTTCTCACGCTCAAGTTCCTTTAATTCTTGTTCTTTTAACTCATTCAAAGCGGATTTGCGCATATTTTCAAGTTGAATTTCCTTCTCGCGCCAGTAGAGGGATTTGCTCCAGCGACAGCGCCACGTGACCATCGCGCGCCGCACTTCACACTTCACACTTCTTCTACTTACCAAGCCAAAGCAGTACTGTAACCTGGCTCGTTTGCGACTTGTTACACGCCATTTATTGAAATAATACCGGCGAAGTGCCGTAATTGTCTTGTTATAACGGCTCTCAACGGCTAATTTCAAGAAAGTTTCCCTCTTACTCATGGGTACATACAGCGCCCACGCATCGAAGATAACGCGCAACAACTGCTTTTGTTTCCTCTTTCGGTACTCAACCGCCCAAACCACGTGCATGTTCCACGTCTTCAGCGTCCACAACAGTGTCTTGTGGCGCCGGGATTGCGCAGCAAGTCGACTACAAGCGTGTTGACGGCGGGATGTGCTTGTTGCATAAGAGAAATACAAGTACGAAGTCCGCAATAACTTCTTGTTGTAGTAACTGACCAGCTTATGGCGGCTCGTTTTCATCAGCAAGTGCTTGCGGGCACGGAAATGCACAAGTTTCACCCATTTCTTGAGCATTCTCTTCTTGAACAGCCGACTTAAGAAGGCGCGGTTGCTGTCGAGGACGTCAACGGCATTTCTCTTGCGAAAGAGAAGTTTCTTCATATTACGAAAAAATAATCGAAATAATTGAGCTCGTCGACGCCACATGGACCGGCACAGCCATATCCAGCCTTGCAACGGGCGCTTGACTCGAACTAGACTCAGTTGTGAGATGAGTTGGGTGTTGTGTGCACGGGTATTAACAGCTACATAGTGCCAGGCGCGGAATAACGTCGACTTAAAATGCAGTAATCCCTGGCGTTCCAACGCAACTATCCGCTTGTGGCGCCAGTCCAGAAACACGCACGTGCTCTTCCAGTTGTTGAAAAACGTTCTCTTGACGTGCTTCAACTGGAAGATTGCGATGCTTTCATCCGTGTTCTTGAGCCATTTTTGCTCCTTTGATATCGAGGACCAGGCTCGGAATACCTTGCTCAATCGCAGCTTCTGTTGCACGTGTTTGAAGTGCTTCTCAAGGCCTGTGTACAGCTTCCATACATTGAAACGAGCGCATAAAGCCTCGCGCTTCCGTCGAGCAACAGATGCTTTGGCGAAGTTACACCTTGATCTGTACTGTAACCACATCGACCAACAGAACGATTTCATGGCTTTTTGGTATACTTTTCTGATTTTGTTGTACTTTTTGCCCATGTTAATCCGGCGAAGAACGCCGGCGCGGAAGCGGGTGTAGGCGCTGTATAGCACGTTAATATTTGTTTTCCAAAAGTTATCAGCCATTAATTCTAACTTTTCATCCCTTTCCACATTCCGGTAGTCATCGAGGTGCATGTGGATGTCCCGCAACTGGTTGATTTTGTCCTGCAAATCATGCTGATATTTGAAATTTTCACTTTGTGCGGCTTTTAACTCACGTTCTAAGTCAGCCTCGATTTGTTTACTAGCTATAAGTAATAAGAAGTGAATGAGTGAGGGCCCATAAACTATATGCATATTAGTGCATGCTGGAAGAGTGATAGAATACCTGTTGAGTCTGCAGTTATATGTGCTAGATCTTTGGTTAATTGCTCAATGAATATTTTAGAATTTTGAGTTAATTCTAATTTTTTTGCTAATTCCACTCGATCGTTATACAATCCTTTCAATTCAAAGTGTAACCGACTCATCTCATTCCTTACAATCTCAGCATTAGCTTTGTTAGCAATTAATAATTGCTGTGTATATGTCCAAAGTTCTTCGTTCTGACGGTAAAGTTGACGGTGAGTAGTTACTTTATTCTCTATTTCATTTTGTAAGAATTCAACTTGTTTTTTCAATGTTTTAACATCATATCCAGGGACAGGAGCTCTTTTAACAGCAGCAAATGATGTTACTTTTGTTAAATTAGGCACAGAAGGAACATAGAAGATTGGATTTGTTGGAGGGTAATTAGGCGGCAAAGATCGCACCATTTCATATGGAAATGGTGATGGTAGTGGCTGGCTGTCATCCTCTCCCTCAGCGCCACCGCTGTAGCTGATCCGTGAGATGCCAAGCGCATCCATCGCTTTGCACGTGGGACGATGTGATAAATTTTGTAAAAATTTTGAAAAAGTACCGGTTAAAATGAAGTTAATTAAATCAATAAATAGTCGTTAGAAGCTCAACTAAAGAGTGAGATGTCGATTGCAACTAAGTTTAAAGGCGATTGATGTATTCGTCCAATATAATCGCCATCTCTGTTGTGAAAGTGTCATGGAATCAAGAGAATCTACTGTTACCTATGAGCCTAAACATGTTGTTACCGCTGTGTTGCCATGATTCATTTGAAGTATAAACACAATTCCTTTACAATCAGTTAATCAATGAACAGCTTTTAGGCTCAGGATCTAATTTTTGCCAAAAACTAGAGTAACAATAAAAAAAAATGTCCGAGGAAGAAGGCTCAGTGCCATCGCGTAGAGGTGTCGGCAACCGCACATTGACTCAAAAGTATGATATGAGTGCAGTGCGTGCGATACAAACAATAGAAGAAAAACTAATTGCTAGTCTAGCAACGGTGTATGGATGTGATGCCGATGAACTTCCAGTTGAAATCGATTCGTTAGAGATATTCCATGCTAGCGAGCCCGAGAGAATAGACTTAGTTACGGCGATCTTGAAGGATGCTCCAGGTGATGTCAGTGAGGCTGTAAATAGTTTTCTAGATGGATTGAAGGAATTAGATTCAAAAGGAGTAAAGCCTGTATTGAAATAAGTAATCGGATTCAGTACTGGATCTAGTAAAGTCATAAGTGAATTTATAGTTACATATGCAGTATATATTATAATTATTTCTTTTTCGTTCTAGTTACTCTATTTTCCTCTTTTTTGATATTAGTAATATAAAATTGTCTAGTAGAAGTGTTCCTAACTTTATACTGGGAATTTCTATAAAACAATGAATAAAATACGCAATACAACCGCAAACCATGTACGTGAGCGCTGTGTAGAAACATAAATGAAAAAACCCAATATTTTTGATGCCTGATAATGCACTCAAATGATCGGGAGTGATGTACCACATCACTATGTCAAGCAAAAATCGAAAATGAATGATGTAAACGCAGTAGGTCACCTTGCCGAGCGCCTGAAATAGCGGGATCGACAGCGCCTTTCTGGCTATATTGATGATACTTTCGGCGAAAACATCATTTTTACTGTATATTCGATATAAAAAATAGCTAGCTGCTGCTGCGTACAGCGGTCGCAGCAGAACTAGTAGAATGTAATCTCCGACTCCTCTTGTTGCATCATGCCCACTGACCGTGTCTCCGACTACTCTTGCTGCATCATGTCCACTCGCTACGGATCCTTGCTGATACAAGCGATAATTCTTTATTCCTAGCAATGCAGGTAACAGCAGTATCGTTGAGGATGCTATGACCAACACCACGTGCATAAGCTTGTTGTAAAATGAAGAGGCAGTTGCGGAAGAACTTTTAGTGACAGCAACGTAACTGAAACACCCGATAAAAAACGGTGTGATTCTAGCAGAAGGCGCCAGATACAACAGCTTTGCGTATAGCAAACGGACCAGCCTCTTGTCATCGTACTGCTCAACACCTTGAAAATTTGTAATTTTCTCAATGATCGGATATATGGAATTTACAGGCGCATTGGTCACGTTATACGCGTCCTGCAACCACGCAACCCTTTGTGTGGACATGTATAATGGGATGTTGGAGTCGGAATTCTGCTGCATCAGAGACAATGACAGCGTGGAGTAATTTATAAATGTCAGTGTTGGAGGGATGACGGTGAGAATAATAACCAGTAAACTGTAAATAACCCAATATTTACTGGAAGTAACCAGCTTCCTTGTTGATGGTATCAGCAAAATGCTGCTAAGAAGTAATGTAGCAATAACTTCAACTTTGTTCGACCATATAACGACAAGCGACATGGGTGTAGAAGCCTCATCCATTTCAAATGTTAGTGTTTTATACAGTAATGATGACAACGGCGACACATTAATATCATTCATAATGTAAGCAAGTAATACTGAGACCAAGGCACATGGCCACAATCGGATCACTTTTTTGGCCATGAAATAAAAGACTTTGATAATAGTATCAATCAAAGAAGATGTTTTAGCCATCGAAACATCGGATAGCAATGACTTCGCCGTTAAATAACCACTAATTGCCATGAACACATCTACTTGGCAAGCAAGTCCTCGTACTATCCCTTGCCAAGGTGCATTTTTGAAGTCCAACAAATCCTTATCACCATGTACAGCCGACATGTAATACATGAGGATTGTTGAAGTGTGAAGCGCAACTACCCATGCACTCAATAGAACACGAACTCCTTCTATTTCGTGCAGATGTCCCCTCTTCATTACACTCATACTGATGAACCAAGAACAGCAACAAGAAGTCTATACTTTTATGATATATACCCACCTGGAATTTTAAGACAAATCCTCTAAACTATAACCTCGTGTTCAACTATCAACAGTATGAATTACAATTACAAATTTCAGTTTTTTTAAATAATTTCAGCTCAGCAAGAGGTGTGGATCTTCAGGAAGGAACGGTTGTAAAAAAGAAGGGAGCATATACACAATACATTAACAATACAACATGTTTATAACTTTAGTTTACATCCGCCATGGCCTGGTACCTCGACAACGTACGTTCGTTCTCTTCATTTGCCTTGTCGACTAATTGTCTCAACTCTTTGGCAGCAGTAGCTGCTTTATCACTAACTTGATAGTTGTCCATCGATGCAGCTCGTTCAAACCAATTAATAGCATGATCGTAGTTAGGCATACACCCGTAGCCGTACAATTTGAATATTCCCATGTAATACGTAGATGGTGCATGATTTTCCATGGCAGCTCTATCAAAATAGTACAAAGCTTTGACATAATCCTGATCGATTCCAGATCTGCCGTAAGCGTATATCAATCCGAGATTATACATAGAATCCAAGTGATTGCTTCCGACAGCCGCCTCATAGTGGGTAATTGCTAACTTAATATTAAAATCAACACCAAGACCATATTCATACATCAAAGCAACATAAAAATTAGCTTGAGGCACACCTTCTTCGCACGCATTTTTAAATAAAATAATAGCTTCCTCATAATCAGGTTCACTAACACCTTTGCCTTCAACTAACATCTTACCTAATAACCAATAAGCATTAAAGTCATTCAACTTAACTGCTCTTCTAAAATAATGTATTGCTTTGTTGTAATCTTTTGGTATTCCATACCCTGATAAGGACAATACACCATAGGCTGTTAAACCATCAACACTTCCTAATTCAGCTGCTTTATCAAAATAATATGCTGCCATCGTAACATTTTGTACGAACGATATCCCATATAACCTTAGTATTCCTAAGAAATAAGTATTATCCTTGTCTCCTGAGTCCGCACCATCGACAATTCTTTGTAATGTGTCTGAAGGAATATCATGTAACGAATGTTTGTCTACTCCAAGAGGCTTGCCTAAGTCAAGAGATAGCGAGTGAAAGTCATCTGGTTGGTCTATGTACGAGTACCCGATACCAACTGGTATCAAGCAGAGCAAAATCACCAACAACAGCCACATTATTATCTGACAACCTTGAATGATGGATGGATATTCTCTGCAAGAGAGGCAGGCAGGTCTTTTTTCTGGTTTTCTTTTTCGAAGCCGAGTTTCCGACCGATTATATCCGGCCTCACACTAGACACATTATGTTTAATTCATATTATTGTGCACAGAATTAAATTTCTCCGCGCGTTTGGGTGTTAAGAGTAGCACGGTTTCTGCAAGGATACTATCTTTCTTGCCATCAACCCTTAAAAAAGTGATATTTTATATTTTACTTTATTAAGCAACAGCAGTAGTTTCAGCATTATAACACTATATCTTACACTTGGCCAGACACTCTAAATGTATTGTACATCCAAGCAAGTGAGTGACCCGCTGGAGCCGTGTGCGTTTGTCCGGTGCTTTTCCATCGATGTTCAAGGTGGATATAGGGACAGGGTCAACACCTGTCAAGGATTACACATTGTCATGCTTGGGGATAGTTTCAACAACTATTTGTCGTGGCTCTATGCCCATAACTCACAATTGCATGCTTCTGTACTAGATACGGTAGGATTATCTAGTCGAGTGCTCAGTGAGGGAGGAGTGTTATCGCATCATCCAGCATTACAAGACAGTTTCTCTGACTTTCTAGTACAAGTTGTTATCATAATTGCGCTTACCCGTGCCCTTGCAATTGTTGGACATGCGTTAAATCAACCGAAAGTTATCTTTGAAATAGTAGGTGGTATTTTATTGGGTCCCAGTGCCATAGGAAGAGATCTAGATTCTGTTTATGTGACAAGAATTTTTAGAGTCAGCAATCAGCCATTACTTGCTGTTGTAGCAAATCTAGGACTTGTTTTATACCTATTTATTGTTGGTATGGAGTTAGACCCTAAATTACTAGCGTCTCATATTAAAAGTGCAGGAGCAATTGCTATCTGCGGTATGATTGTACCATTTTGTCTAGGTATTGCTATAAGTAGGACTTTGTTAGATTATCTGCAGCCTGGCGAGGGTACGGATTACACAAGTTTTTACATTTTTATTGGTACTGCCTTATCTATCACTGCCTTTCCTGTACTCGCAAGAATTTTGAAAGAAGGAGGTTTGATTTATACCAAGGTTGGTGCCATGGTTATGGGGGCTGCTGCAATCAACGATGCCGTCGCGTGGTGCTTATTAACTCTGGCAATTTCTATTGCTAATGCTGGAGATACGACGATTGCAGGATATGTCTTTCTAAGTGTGTTGGCATTTGCTCTTGGACTTCTCTTTCTCATCCGTCCAGTATTCGAGATGATCGTTACTAAAGTCGAGAGCTACAACAGCAAAGCTTGGAACAACCATCTGTTTGCGCTTGCAATAGTTTTATGTTTCTTGTGCTCGTGGGTTACTGCTTTACTAGGTGTTCACGCCATTTTCGGTTCGTTTTTATTCGGGTTGATAGTGCCGCGAGGAAGCCATTTGTTCAAAGAGTGCAACGAGGCCATCGAGGAGCTCGTGCTAACGGTTATGTTGCCTATTTACTTTACATTGTCCGGTCTGAAGACAGATATTACCGTCATCAAAACATCTGATCAAGGCTCAATGATTGTCTTCGTTTGCTTCATTGCATCTATTAGTAAGTACTTGGGTGCCGGCATTCCCGCCTATCTCTCTGGCTTTACCTTGCGCGAGACCGCAACAGTTGCCGCGCTTATGAATACCAGAGGTTTAGTCGAGTTAATTGTGTTGAATCTTGGCATGGAATCAGGTATCTTGACCATCCGCACCTTCTCCGTCATGGTTATCATGTGCTTGTTCACTACCTTCATCACTTGCCCATGCGTGAATTATCTGTACCCAGCGAATTATCGCACGAAAGAAGTTGAAGCGACTGTTGGACGCAAGGGAACTCTCACCAAAGGAACGGCTGTTACCGAGTCATCGATTTTATCACTCAACAAGGAAGCGAAGCTGGGTATTGTGGTAGATGCACTCGAGCATCTGCAGGGATTAATGAACTTACTGGCCTCTATAGCGCCTAGCAATATCCAAGGCGGCGTGTCGGTTGTGGCGATGAAGTTTAAAGAGCCAACTTACACCATGAAGGACGAGTTCTTAGGGATAACTGATGATGGTCGACTCATCCACGTAGAGGAAGAGATCAGTGAGATTTCTGGCTCATTGCTGCTGGATCCAACCGTTAAACAGCCCCAAATGCTTCCCTTATCGATGCTTTGCAAGTCCCTCGGTGTTGCTGTTCATCCTTACAACATCCAAGGTAACCCCGATGAGTTTCCTACTGAGCTAGCCAAACTTGGGACGTACTATAACTGCAACCTTGTCTTGATACCATGGCGACCAAGTGTATATTTGAAGCAGCTCTTTTGGTCCAGCTTGAAAACAGTTGACTGTAATATCGCGGTCGTTGCACAGTTGAATGTGGCAGTACCAACTGTCCCAGAGGGACGTACTCGTGCAGGTAGTATCCATAATCCCCGCGAAAACCGGGATCGTATGGGCTCTAACGCTGGTTCAGATGGTGGTGATTCACAAACATCCGAGTCCGCAACTCCCGCCGCTCCTACATCCACTACCGTTGTTCCACAGTTGTACAGCAACAATCCTCAGACTGTATCTGCACGTAGAAAAGAATCAATCACGGCTGTTCTACCCATCAATACCGCGCGCAAACCTATCTCAAAGGTGTTGGTTGTGCTGACGGGATTGCCTACCGATGACGCAGTGATCGCACTCGCGCTGCTATATTGCGACAACTCTTCCATGAAAGTCACCGTGTTACTCCCTAAAGACACTGTATCGGAGACTGACGTTAAATACAACAATTTCAAGACAATAATACAATCTAAATCCAACGTGACCGTGAAAACCATCGCGTCAGTTGCAACTGCAGACTTGGTTCTGGTAGAGATGAGTGTGGTGACATACGACTTGGTTGTAACGGCTTTCTTGGAGCCAGCTGCCAAGCCTGATGTTGAAACTGTCACACCGCGTGCTAGGTCTGCAACCCTCTATGCCATGACGATGACAGCAACTACTCCGGATATCCGCGAGATCAACTCGACTATTGGCGTGGTGGAGTCGCTGCAGGACGACCCATGCCCGGAGCTGGGTATCCTCGGAAGCAAAATATATCAAGCAAACGTCTCGACCTCGCTCCTTATGGTCGTCCACGACGCCAGAACCAAGTGTGTTGACAGCGGTTCCAACGATGTAGATATTGAGAATGGGATCGAGCTCACCGGTCTTAATGAGAAGTAAGTATATGGTTCACCTTTGTACAAGTAATTATTAGATATTCCAAACCAAATCTTGATCTAACGGATATATGGGTCTCTTGACGTGGTTAAACTTTAATTTGCTCATGTTTGGAGTGGCAATAGCCTCGCTGTCGCAGACAAGCACGTCTCCCGCGATAGGCTCGAAGGCGGCGCGGAAGTGATTCATTGATTTCAAGGCAATGACACCCTTGTCGTAGATATTGATGCCAAAGCTGAGGAACTGGTTGAGGTCGAGGATCTGCTCGCCGTCTGTCACCACCAGCACGTCGACTCGGTTGTCTATGGTGACTACCACAGTAGAGCCGAACGACAGCGCTAGACCGCCGTACATAGGCCCAGAGCCGGTGTATTTGCCATCGCTAATCCCTTTCACCACCGCATTTTCTATCAATAATGGTCCACCTCCTTGTCTATTCGCATCGGTCTTTCCTCCTAGTTCCATTGAAGGAATCACGTCGCCGACTTTAAATCCCTCGGCAACATACGAGGCAATTCCTGCGTCAACCATCGGTCCAAAGGCGACGCTTTTCAAGCCACTTTTCAATATTGCTTGCAACAAATTCGTTCCATCGCCGTATGCTCCGGCGCCAGGATTGTCGGAATAATCCGCGATAACAAGCGGTTTGAGCACATCAATATACCTGGTCGCCACATAGGCTTCCGCCATAGTACATGCTTCGGTAACCGTCAAAAATTTGTTCAAAACTTCATCTCTTTTGTCCCAAATATCTCGAGCGAAAGTGTAAATGATACTACCTAACTCGTTAGTATTACCTACTGCAACATCGTAACAGCACAGCACAGTAGGTCCGATGACACTTATATCCGTTGGGAACCCCGCATTGATGGACAGCGCAAGGCAACCAGCTACTTTACTCTCGAATTCAACCATTTGACTGACTCGTTCTATCATAGGACCCACGTCAGTGCGACCTCCATTCGCCTCTTCAAGCATAGGTATTCGAACCAACATCATTTTAGCCTCAACCTTTTCTGTCATCATTTTATTCAATATTTTCCCAGCGTGATATCCACATTCCTTCATGTCAACGTGCGGATAAGTCTTAAATGATACCAAAATATTTGCTAATTCACACATTTGATCAGATACATTAGCATGTAAGTCTAACGTCGCAGCGATTGGTATTTCGTATCCAACTACCTGTCTTATCCGACGAAGCAGCTCTCCCTCGCCGTCTTCATGTCCTTCAACAACCATTGCACCGTGCAATGCCATTAATATGCCATCAATTTGATGTTTATTTTTTGTTATTTCATCAATTATTAAACCAACAAAATAATTAAATGCATCAGTTGTTACCACCCCTGAAGGTTCAGCATGCGCAGATAACACATGAAGCAATTCATCCCAGCCAAACTCCTTTTGACATGCAATGAAACCCGCAAGTTCTGTGTTATGCGATCCTCTCTCCCTTACTGCATCACTCGATGTGAAGAAAAAGCGATTCTTGAATGCTTGGACATCCGTCTTGTGAATGTTAAACGTATTTGTCTCGTGCAAAAACTCAAATGTCAATACTCTTTTCTTTGACATTGTAATAGCAAACTTTATGCGTAAGTCAAAATCTTCCAATGGTTGAAGGGATTATGAGCCGGCGTAGCTACGAATGAGTTTAAAGAGTGGTTGATTCAATATATCAACCTATTACTACTTTATTTATGGAGCATGAAGCTGTCAAATTTCTGTCAAATCATCTTCTACATTGCAACATGAAGTAGAACTACTGGGATACCGATGAAAGTGTAAAACAATTAAGTGTTACAGCAGCTGGTAGAGTTTCACACACCACTAGAGTATCATGGACATATATACATAATACAGTAAAAGGCTTCTTTCTCGTAGTCGCAAGAAAGCGGAACCAGCTCTTCGATGGTGACTCAGGCAACACATCCGATCGGAATCTACTTATTATCTGTCAGAACAGACTCCCAATGAAGTTACTGGTGGTATTAGCAGTGCTGCTGG
>JACCDO010004231.1_pt1 | contig 12407 bp, 12 predicted proteins | sample 7446101 | NCBI WGS metagenome assembly JACCDO01 (sample SAMN15323440, study PRJNA562643) | freshwater metagenome | isolation source: river surface water | place: USA:Blue River Watershed | collected 2017-08-16 | reverse complement strand
GGTATCACTGGTGCTACTGGTATCACTGGACCAACTGGTGTTACTGGTATTACTGGGCCTACTGGACCAACTGGTATTACTGGCCCTACGGGTGCTACTGGTATTACTGGATCAACTGGTGTTACTGGTATTACGGGACCAACTGGTACAACTGGTATTACTGGTATCACCGGATCAACTGGTCCTACTGGTATCACTGGTGCTACTGGTTTCACCGGTCCGACTGGTACAACTGGACCTACTGGTATCACCGGATCAACTGGTCCTACTGGTATTACTGGTATCACCGGATCAACTGGTATTACAGGACCTACTGGCCCGACTGGATTTACTGGCCCTACTGGTACAACTGGTATGACTGGAATAACTGGTAATACTGGTCCTGCTGGTCCTGCTGGTGCAGGTGCTCCAGTTAGAGAAGCTGAAACTGCAAATGATTACAGGATATTGATGAGAAAAACATCTGATTTAAATATATATTGGGCCAGCGCAGATTCATCTGGCAATAAAACATTCGTCATTGACCACCCAATAGACGCAAAGAAACACCTAGTTCATGCTTGTTTAGAGGGGCCAGAAGCAGGTGTATATTACCGCGGAAAGAGTGAAATTACAAATGCCGACGACGGATACGTGAGTGTTGAACTACCAGCATATGTCACCGCTTTAGCTACGGATTTCACCATTCAAGTTACCCCGATCTTTGATGGTAAATCAGTAAAAACATTAAATGTCACTGAAGTAGTTGATAATAAGTTCCAAGTATATGGACCACCATGTAAATTCTACTGGTTGGTACATGGCTTAAGAAATAATATTGAAGTTGAACCGAATAAGAGCGACGTGAAAGTAAAGGGTACTGGACCTTACTTGTGGATATAGAGGATAATATTGAATAATAATTTACATAACATAATAAATTATTATTATATTGATTGTTATACGTTGTTGCAAGACGGATGCTGTTTGAAGATACCGAGACCCAACATTTTTGACAAGGCCTCTGCGGTCTTGATGCCCTTTACGCTATTTCCATGCTCGTCCAAGGGGGGCGAAATAATGCCGATACCCATCACACCAGGTACAACAATCAATATAACACCTCCAACCCCGCTTTTCGCAGGAAGCCCTACATTCGTCAGCCATGTCTCAGAATACTCATACATTCCATTGGCAACCATATGGGTTAAAATATACGGAATATATTTGGCGTCAACCGCGCGCACTCCCGTTTTAGGATTCACGCCTCCATTTGCCAATGTTGCCGCCATAATCGCCACGTCTTTACTTGTCACCAATGTGGAACATTGTTTAGTATATACACTCAAGGTATCTTCTACGTCTCCATAAAAGCGTTTGTACGATTTCAACAAGTAGGCAATGGCGCGGTTGTGGTCACTATTATCATATTCCGAGTTGTATACTGCACGTGAATATGTCAATCGACGCCCTGCAAAGTTGCTCATATTATCAAATATTTTTTTCTCAAATTTAGACTTGTTTTTTTCATAAGATACGCTCGTCGTTGCCATCGCCCCGCCGTTTTCAAAAGAATTCAAGGTATGATTTGCGGATTCTTCAATGGCCGCGACGGAATTGAACACTGATTGTGTTTGTTCAGTGCCAATCATTTGCTTAATCTTTGCAATGCCTTTTTCTTTTAACGCAAGAGCTAGACTAAACACTTTACTTGCGGATTCTAGCGCGAATTCTTTGTCGTACATGCCTACGTTGTATGACTCACCATGTATCGTATATACTGAAATGGCATATGAATTTGGATTCACCTTTTTTAAGTCGGGAATGTAGGACGCATTTTTGCCACCTTTCGTATTTTTTAAATGTTTATAAATATGCTCAATTACATCTTGAATTGACGTTGTCATTATACAATATATAATATAATGACAAATTATTTTATTTTTTTGGGGTGTTAGTATTATAGTCTTTTTAGTATTCAGGAACATGTTTTTTGAAAAGCGAACCATGACTCGATAAATTTACAATATCAGACGTGATAATTTTTGGGTTTTGATATTCACATGTATTCATCCATATTTTTATAATACAAAAGTTTTTTTTTGGCGATATGGTAATTCCCGTTACGTTGGCAACAAAAGCGTCGTTATTGCTTAATGTTCCACCTACAAGAACATAACTTAATTCCTTCCACACATTATACACATGCTTATTTGAAACTTTATACGAAAAGCAGCCGCCGTTGCGGTTCTGCGGATCTTCCCAAATGGGTTTAACGCCTTCACGCATCAAGAACATCATGCAATTCTTAACTAACACGTCTGGCAAGGTTTCAATCACGGCAATAGTTTCTTCAACATAACTAAAAGTATAAATGTTTTTATAACTATTAATTCCCCAGTCAGTGTCGTGTGGAAAATGAGCCCATAAGCACCATTTATCTGACAAGGCATGATAATCTTCCATTCTTGTTGCCAACATAGATTGGGGAGTTACCATTTGTATAATATAGTTTATAATTTTTATATTGTTTTTTATCTTCATTATCTTGAGCAACATACTTCGGGGTCACAAGACTCGGTATCTGTGGTTATAACTTCTTCATATGATGAAGAATGTGCCCTACTATTATCAGTAGTCGGTTCATTATATGACTCGTACCCTTCACCTCTTGCGATTACATATGCATCCTTTAAATAGTGGATAGAATCATTCTCATTGAGTGTAATAATATTCACATCATTATCAATAATTTTTAATGTATATCCATCCCGAAGTTGAGTTGCTGGTGTGCCAAAACAAGTCGTGAATTCATCCTGGTAGTGATTATTTATAAAAAATATCAAAAAATTCTTATCAATCACGTTATCAACGATGGCATAAGTATATAATTCATGTTTGTTTACAAAATTAAGGCTTAATTTATCACCATTGAATTGTAATTCGGTTAAAATAAACTCTACACTTGATGTGACATATTCATTAAAATCGTCAGGAACTAAAGGATGTATTACACGATAGTAATTCGTCTCATCCACAAGAAAATCAAACTCCTTATCGAAATCTGCCGCATCGGCTCTAGAACATCGGTGTATAACCTCGCCATTTTTTACAAAACAAATTGGCTCTCTGGTATCAATTGTTTCTTTGATGGTTTGCACGATTTCATTGGCAAGGATGGGTTTAACAAATAGGTTATATAATTGAGTTTGGATAATTTCTAAATAACTATAAATCCATATTAACTTGTATGAAATTTCTGCAAAGATATCCATGATAAAGTTGCTCATGTCGTATAATAACGTATCCGTATTATTTTTTATATAGTTTACATAATTATATAACAATTATGTAAATTATTTCATATTTATGGGCAATACACATCATTAGTGACTACATTTTTCATGCCATGTTGTGGAGATGACATTGTCTGGAGAGTAAAACAACGTGGGTCAATAGGCTGAATTGCTGGCGACGGAGGAGGATAAACATTTGCATTTGATGGCGTTTTCGTAAATGAACCAGTAGTATCATTTAAACCAAACGCGTACAATAACATGGCAGCAATGATTGTCATGAGAACAAATGGAATAAATACGATTATCCACGAAATTATACCTAAACCTCCTTGACACAATACATTTAATAAAAAACCAATAATAGTCATGATTATAAATTTCATAAATGCGGTATTATACAATCCCTTTACAAGGTCAATGATTATTTGAGTCAATGAAAACACAATAAAAATAAGTGCTGGCGGACATATAGTTGTCATGGTACTATCTTATACTATATTAGTAAAAAAAAGGTTCTCCATCTTTGATATACCCGACTTTATTGCCAACCTCCTCATTTAAAAGAGCTTCGTATATAATACCATTTGTATCGTTATTTGTATAATATATTTTATCATCAATTTCGATTTCAAAGACCTCCTCGTCTTCGCCTGCTTCCTCTTCTTCCTCTTCTTCTTTTTTCTCTTCCTCTTCTTCTTTTTTCTCTTCTTCTTCCTCTTCTTCTTTTTTCTCTTCATCCTCCTCCTCTTCCTCCTCGTCTTCCTCCTCAGTCTCAGTCTCAGCTTCGTCTTCCTCTGGTTTGGCATCATTTGGTCCGGATTCTGAACAACATTCCTCAGCATTTACATTTTCTGTAGTATTTGTGGATGCATTTTCAATCAATGAATCATATAATTTTGTATCGGGTGTGCCAGCTCTAGATATAATATCTTCAACGGGGTCTGTGATATCCAAAGAAATATTTTCTTCTTCAATTTGTTCTTCACTATTATGTAAAGCCTCTTTAAGCGTTGCAATTTCATGTGTCTGTTCCTTAATTTTATTGACCAGCATACGAATAATATCCTTTTGTGATCTTGTTGATGTCTTCATTTTGTTGGGTTGTTTCATTTTTTTGATGGCAGGAAGATTCATAACATGGGTATGTGTGGCTTTATATTCATGGTAATTCGTCATGAATTCATTTAACATTTCATTTAAGCCATCTTCTAGCAAGACGGAAACCTTCTTCAATAATTTATTAATAGGCAATACTTGACTTGTCATGTGTATTTGATAGTCATAGTATCTTTTTATATGGTTTACAAACTATTTTAGCGGGTTTTGCGGAAACTTGTCTCGTTTAAAATATCCAAAGGTGTATAATGGAAAAGGATAGTAAAATATCGTTTGTTAGTAATGAAGACATAGAAGAACGCATTCAAATAGTCATGCGACAAACCGACTATACAAAAGAGGTGGCAAGAGAGAAGTTGACGAAATGTGATTACGACACAATCAAATGCATCAAGGAATATTTAGGTATTACTGAAAAAAAGGCACTACCACAAGTATCCGTCAATCAACAGATATATCGGGAGCTGAGAAATAAAATGGGGTCGGTATCATTACCACATCCCCAGACATAATTTCAAATTTACTGATAACGTAATCACGTCATATAATACATACAAATAGGAATCTTATTAGATTTGTATGTATACTGGTCCATGTTTACTCGGTGGCTTGGCCGAACTTTTCATGGAAAATATTCGTCTTGACGGGCAATTTCCGCTGAAGTTTCTTCTTAACACCTTGGTTATTTGTTGGAATAATTTTGTTATTGATAATATAATCCTCATTATCTTGATGCAATTCGGGCATGATACGTGTCAAAGGCTTATCCACAATTAAAAATAGCCGTTCGTTGCTCAAAAGCGTCCGATATTCTTGAATGGAAAGGTTGCCATAAAACTTCTCAAGCATGTAATATGGGTTTGGTGCAGGCTTGATATTCTTTTTATAGTCATAGATTTTTGTGTAGATATGATTCAACAAGTGATAACGCTCAAACTTGGTGGAGCTATCAATATTTTCTTCCATTAAATACGCAACGCTGCACTCCGGACTACAAAAGCAACCATACACGTGATACGAATCATTTAAAAAATATTTGGGAATATATACTGGCGGGTTATCAAAGTCATGAGTACACCAAAAGCATGCCGATTTTTTATCATGAGTATTATTCAAATGCAAACTATGTTCTAGTTGTTTCAACTTCTTCCAAATGTCTTTGGCTTCCGTTTCTCTTGCGTGATTATGAGGATGAATGCTATTTGTATTCTCAATGCTACTTCCGCAGTAAATGTTTTCGTCATAGGCACTGGTATTTACATAAATGTGTGACATATCCGAATGAACGGGCTCATACACCGCCTCGGAAGAAAAATTGTAAGATTCAATGTCCTCATTTTGTTGAATAGTCAAATCTTTAATAAAACATTTAAGATGCAAAATAACATTTACTTTTTCAGGAACTGCCTCTACAACAGGCAATACAGGTTGCACGATTTTTCCGCCCTTGGGTTTGCGTCCGCGTTTTTTTGGCGCAGGTTTATCATCTGCATCAGCGGATGCGACGTCTTGTTCCTCGTGTTCGGTGTCAAGTGCGGCCTCTTGTTGTTCAGTCACAATTATTTCAATTTGTTCGGTTGGTGGTGTTTCTTCGGTATTGGTCGATACAGGCGTTACTGGTTCATTTGTAGAAACGACCTTTGGCTTTCTACCTCTTTTTGGTTTTACAGGTGTTATATTATTTGTATTGTCACTCATATAAAGTGTATAAGGGCTTTAATTTAAATGGTTTACATAAATAATTTAGGCGCGTTAAGCCGACTTGTAACAAGCCCGACACACTGGCGCATAATTATCCGAACCGATTAATGTTTGTTGGGTTTCGCTGGTTAGACGCATTGAGAAGATAGCAGGCTCGCCGTTTTTACATAAACTGCACAAGCTAGTCAATTTGGTTACTTTATCGCACAATGGAATCAAGTCTAGAATTTGGCCAAATTTTTTACGCTGAAAATCGCCGTCTAGACCGGACACATATATTTTTTTACCGGCTTTTAACATAGACGCTACTACCGGATACAAGTCCTCAAAGAATTGACCTTCGTTAATTAATACGACATCCGCTAAATGTAATTGATTCGTATTTTCATCTGCGCCGGACTCCCAAACAGAGGCCAGTGTGGTCGTTTGAATACAAGGAATCATATGTTTATCATGTGTGCTTAACATCGTATCATGGTAACGCGTATCTAAAGCGTAGTTAATCACGGCAACCGGAATATTACAATATATGCATTGTTTATAAATCTCAAGTAACTTGCTCGTTTTACCTGAGAACATGGGGCCGACGAATATTTCAAGAAAACCTTTGGTGTTCATTGCAGAGTTATGCTGGGTACTATATTGCATAGTATATATTTACACGTTCAATTATTTTGTAAATTACAACGACTTTTTGCAACTATCACAAAAGGAAAATAAAAATGTCTAAAAAAGACGACTTAAAATTATGATTCAATAGTAGAGTATTAGCCTGTTATGAATACCTATTGTCCGTTTGTTGAAAAGCACCGGCCTACACAATTTAATGATATCGTACTAGACCCGCTAAACAAGAAGATTCTAAATAATATCATTGAAACCTCCTATTTTCCCAATTTGCTTTTTTATGGGCCGCCAGGCACAGGCAAAACGACAACTATTATTAATTTAATAAACGCATATCAAGCGAAATTAAACAACAAAGACTCGGGTCTAATGATTCATTTGAACGCATCTGATGAGAGAGGCATTGACGTGATCCGCAATCAAATCAACGCATTTGTAACGTCGAAGCCCCTTTTTAATGAAGGCATGAAATTCGTAATATTAGACGAGGTGGATTACATGACCAAAAATGCTCAGCAGGCCTTGCGTTATTTGTTGCAGAGTTATGCAAATAATGTGCGTTTTTGCCTGATTTGTAATTACATTAGTAAAATAGACGACGGGCTTCAAAACGAATTTCTCAAGCTGCGTTTCAATCAGCTACCCAAGGAGGATATTATCGTCTTTTTGAAGAAGATTTCCATGTGTGAAAACCTCAATATGAGCGACGAAGTATTGCAATGTGTGCAACAATTGTATAAATCCGATATTCGCAGTATGGTTAATTTCATGCAATCAAACCAAGATGTCTTGGACACAAAGTATCATATTATTGATAAAGACGTCTGGGAAAATTTAATCAGTATCATAAAAACACGTAAAACGAGTGAGCTGGTCAAGTATATACTATCCTTGAGTAGAACCTACAACGTGGACAAAAAAAATATAATTACAGATTTCTTAAATTATATCATTCGTAACCACAAGAACACTATCACCAACGATTTCCTAAACTTTGCGGAGAATGCCATGCACTTTCAAGAATATAAGACACATTTGGATTATTCTCTGTTGCGGTTAAGCGGCTTTTTGAAAGAGCCGGCGGACCCGGCAGACCTGGCAGACCCAAAACCAGTCTCAAGTGCTTCTATTCTATACTGAAGTTTACGCAGGAACTCATTTGGCGGTGATGCCTTTGTCGGATCAAAGAAATTATACACGCATTCGCTTTTTTTGGTAGGACTGCTGATTGGAATTGGAATTGCGATACTACTTTGTGACGTTGGCATTTTAATATCCATATATAAAAAAATCTGGCTGGCGCGCGGATAATTCGATTTAAATAAATAATTGAAACAAAAACAATTTAAAGAATTCAATAGTAAATAATAGTTGGATAGTGTACCATGGCGTTAAATGTCGACGACGAATGGGAGAAGTTTATATCGTGCGTTGAGGATGAAGACGAGGAGGAGACGAGTGACTTGGATGAACATGCGGAAAATGGCATGATTAGCGCGGATATTTTAAGTGAAACATGTCCTAAAGCAACGGACATTTACATATCTACAAAAACAAACATATCTTATTTGAATCAACCGATTGACCTAAAGGGCGTATTCTGGCGGATCCCCATTATGAATTATGCTGATGCGCGGCCTGGTGTCGTCAAAAAACAGATGAAATTCAATTCGTTGTTTCCAGAGGAATTGGAATTAATTCAAAACAAGTTGCTTGAAGAAGCATGTGTTGAGGAAAATGTAATCACCAGCATAAACAACCCCACTGGCCGTATCAAATTCAAGGATATTCGTAAAATCAGCATCGGTATTTCTCAAAAAGATATGATGAGCTATCGCTGCAAGAAGAAGAGCGCGTTTTATAATTGTTTTGTGATGATTCTGCGCATGAAATACCTGGGTAAATTCAAGGAATTTCATGTCAAGGTGTTTAATACTGGCAAGTTGGAAATCCCTGGCATTCAAACAGAGGATTCCTTTCTTCAAATATTGGACATGGTGATTGATATTTTGCAGCCTTATATAGCCGATAAATTGGAATATCTGCCCAACACGACGGAAACTGTTCTAATCAACTCCAACTTTAATTGCGGGTTTTACATTAATCGCGAGGCGTTGTTTGATATTTTGAAGTCCAAGTATAATATTCAGTGCATTTATGACCCTTGCTCTTACCCTGGAATTCAGTGCAAGTTTTATTATAACCCAAAAGACGACTCTACGGGGAGTCAGCTGCCCATAGTAGAATTGAAAACGGAGAATGTCCTCGTGGACGTGTCCTTTATGATATTTAGAACCGGAAGTGTTCTCATTGTTGGAAAATGCCAGGAACCAGTTCTTATGATTATATATGAATTTTTGAAAAAAATATTAATGGATGAATTTAAACAAATCGGCATCAAAGTGCCTGACCCTAGCCTTTTAAATAATAAAAATAAAAACAAGAAAATACGTAAGAAGTTTATTATGACCAACCTATAACCTATAACCTATAACCTTTGAACATTTGAGTTCGAAGGTGTAAAAACGCCTAATTACCAGACTAATCGTCTATTACATTCAATTCTTTGAAATATTTCACCCATTCTTCCGTTGTTTTTTTTCCTGTATTTACTTCTAAAATCGTGGTTTTCAGCTTCTCAATGTCTTCCGTAGAGAGACACGATTCGTTTTTGCGCACTAAAATGGCATTATCCGCCACGTTTTTATAGATTTGCATGTATGTGTTAATCGTGGGCGGGATGTCTTGTTTGTATTCTGCCATATCTAGCAAATATATCGTCTTTTTGTATACATATAGAATCGCGTCTTTCGTGGATAATTGCAAAAATGCATTCTTTTGTTCAGTGACTTGAGAGATAAATTCTAGATAGTAGTAGATGGACCTTTCTGCATGATAAAACGCCGCCTCTAAATTTCGGGTATACAACAAAATATATTTAAACACGTGTGTAATCGTATCTAAACCTCGCATCAATATAAATTGTAATATATTTGGCCGACTCACTATAAATTTCTGTTTTTGCGCCACGTTGAAATATTGCACAAGTATTTGTATATACTTGTCGGTTACGTTGTTTACGATAAATACTACGTCGGGTAAATATGTTTCTGGAGATTTTAAAGGAAATAATTCGGTCATTTTATATAAAGCGGCATTAAAATACTTTTGGTTTTAATTAATATAAAGACAATAAGTTTGTAATAGATATAAATGTCTGAACAAAAACAACAAGTGACCGGCGCTACTGAATCTAGTTATAAATTGCCTAGTGAAGCCACCTTAAAGCACGCTTCTAAATTGGCCATCGTGGAAGACAAACCTATTATGCTTGATTACTGGACCGCCTCTTTGGATAAAAAGGCGCTTGTCGGGGTCAAGGAAAACGGGGAGAAGTTGTTGGTCAAGAGTGAGGATGAATATACGAGCCCCATTGCCAAGTTTTACAAGAGCGCCACTGAGTATATCATTATCACTGAGAATTCTATTTATCTTGTGTCCTCTGAAATTCCCACCAAGCGAATTTCTTAAATTTTGTACATGTGTTTAACTTTATTGTAAAGATGATAATAATAAAGTTAAATTGAATGATTTAGAGATTCAAAACACGGAGACAATATTTTTATATAAATTTATAATATACATATGTCCGGCACACTATCTTTAACATTTGGTAGTACCCCTGGTTTGGTTACTTTACCCATTGATGGAAGCGGCGTCACCGTAAGCATTAATTGGGGTGACGGAAATACAGATACATCATTATCACACACGTATTCGGGGGCTGGACCTTTTACTGCCGTGATTACTATTAATGCCGGCACAGTTACAACATTTGGTTCCGTTGGTTGGTTTGGTGTAGATAGATTAATTTCGGTTTCTACGAGTAATCCGGCCACGTGGGGTTTAGGCGGCGCCGTAACAAGTTTAGCCCATTTGTTTGATGGAGCATTTTTATTAACCTCTGTACCAACAAATATTCCATCTAGTGTTACGAATCTAGCCGGTCTATTCATAGATGCATCCAGTTTCAACCAAGACATTAGTGGATGGAATGTTAGCAATGTTATAAATATGGTTCTAATGTTTGCAGGTGCAACCAGCTTTAATCAAGATATTAGTAGTTGGGATATTAGCAAGGTATCTACTACGTCCAATATGTTTGCAGGCGCAACTGCATTTAATAATGGTTCTCTAACCGACGATCAGGCACATCCATTAACAGCTTGGGACCCTTCAAGTGTTATAATTATGAGCGGAATGTTTTCAGGTGCAACCAGTTTTAATCAAGATATTAGTAGTTGGGACACAACGAGTGCAACACTTATGGAGGGTATGTTTCAAGGCGCTAGTTTATTCAATCAAGATATTAGTGGTTGGAATATGAGTAATGTAGTAAATACAAAATTAATGTTTTCAAATGCTGTAGTTTTTAATCAAAATATTGGGGCGTGGGATGTTGGTAGTGTGGTAAATATGGAAAGTATGTTTGAGGGTGCAACCGCGTTTAATGGAAATATTAGTGGGTGGGATGTTAGTAACGTTACGAATATGAGTCGTATGTTTATGCTTGCTGATAATTTTAATCAAAATATTTCTGGTTGGAACGTCGGTAATGTCACGAATATGGGGTATATGTTTTATGGATTATTTGCTTTTAATCTAGATATTAGTGCGTGGAATGTCAGTAGTGTTACGGATATGCAACGTATGTTTTATGGTACGCCGTCATTTAATCAAGACATTAGTGGGTGGGATGTTAGTAACGTTACGAATATGAGACAAATGTTTACTAGCTCTATATTATTTAATAAAAATATTCGTATTTGGAGCGTGGGTGCTAGTACTGATTTAACCGACATGTTTGATAGCGCAACTGCGTTTCAGGCGGCGTTTTATCCTACAACACCCGGGTATAATACAGACCCTAATGAACCATTGTACACCTTTTTCAATGTTTCACCACCTCCGCCACCCCCGCCAGCACCAAGTGCGCCTATTTTAGCAGTGGGAGGAGGCGGCGGCGCGTTCTGGTTTGGTCGTGAAGGCTTCTTGTTCAAACGCAAAGGTGGCGGCGGAGCACGACGAAGTACCAAGATGATGCCTGGTGGGAATACCACTTGTAATGGTCCAACTTATATTTATAACAAGTACAAGCCAGGAGGAGGAGGTGTAGGCGCATCTAGCATCGCAAATCGTCGCGCGAAAAACCGCTTAGCAACTATTTGTGGTGGTCCAAGTAATAAATGCTTTCCGTGTTACAATACACTTGGACAATACAGCAATTACACACACAACCCGAATGGCTATGTTCCTTGTCCTTCTATAACAACTACTAATAATAACACGCCTGTTGGAACAAATTATTCTGTGACATATTATGGCAATACCAACACGGGTGGTACTGCCCCAACGGATGGTTCATCCCCATATAATGCAGGTTCCTCCGTAACCATTCTAGGAAACACCGGTTCTTTAACAAAAACCGGATACACTTTCGCAGGATGGAACACCGCAGCGAATGGTTCAGGAACCTCTTATTCACCAACGAATACCTTTACGATTAATGCAAATACTGCCTTGTATGCACAATGGGTGCCTGATGGAACAACTTATTCCGTGACATATAATGGTAATACCAACACGGGTGGTACTGCCCCAACGGATGGTTCATCCCCATATAAT
>JACCDO011328078.1_pt1 | contig 12408 bp, 10 predicted proteins | sample 7446101 | NCBI WGS metagenome assembly JACCDO01 (sample SAMN15323440, study PRJNA562643) | freshwater metagenome | isolation source: river surface water | place: USA:Blue River Watershed | collected 2017-08-16 | reverse complement strand
TGGAATTGGTAGACATACCAGACTTAGGATCTGGCGCCGCGAGGCATGGGGGTTCGAGTCCCTCCACCCGTACCAAGGCAAGCCCTCAACACCGATAGGTTTTTGAGGGCTTTTTTTAATTGATTAATTAAACAATTCTATATGAACATTTCACTCAATAAAGCAAGTGATTTACAAGGTCGTTTGACTGTTGTTGTAACTGAGGCTGATTACAAAGAGAAAGTTGAAGCTAAATTGAAAGACTATCGCAAGAAAGCGTCGATCAAAGGTTTTCGTCCAGGCATGGTTCCTGCAACTTTAATCAAAAAATTGTATGGTCAGTCGGCATTAGTGGATGAAATTAATCACGAATTAGGCCACGCCGTTAGTGATTATATCAAAGAAAATAAATTGAATTTAGTGGGTGAGCCACTTCCAGCTGTAGAAGAAGCAGATTCGATTGATTGGGAAAAAGACACTGAATTTACATTTCATTATGATTTAGGTTTTCACTCTGATTTCAAAGTGGATTTAGCCAAAATGAAAGAAATTAAGTCTTACGAAATCAAGGCGGATAAAAAAGAAATTGCTGAAACAGTTGAAAACTTGAAAAAGCAATTTGGCGATCAAACGCATCCAGATGCAGTGGAAGATCGTGATTTAGTGTTTGGAACATTTACGCAAGGAGATTGGGTTGAGAAATCAGCTATTCCGATGCATGCGATTCAAGACAAATCAAAGAAAATATTCATTGGTGCTAAGAAGGGAGATACCCTAACATTTGCGATCGATAAGGTATTTGTTGACGCAAAATCGTTGGCATTAGCAACAGGTAAAAAAGAAGAAGAAGTAGCTGACTTGAAAGGTGAAGTTTCTTACGTAGTAGAAGATATCACGCGTCAGGTTCCAGCTGAAATGACTGTTGAATTTTTCGACAAAGTTTTAGGGCCAGGAAAAGCAACAGACGAAAAAACATTCTTAGCGGAAGTTGAGAAGATTGTTTCTGAGAATTATGCTCGTGAGGCGAACTATTTACTACGTATCGATGCGGAAAAAGCGTTGATCGAAAACGTTAAAATTGATCTTCCAGAGGAATTTTTGCGTACTTGGTTAGTACGTATCAATGAAGGTAAATTTACACCGGAGCAAATTGATCAAGATTTTGATAATGTGAAACGTGATATCCGTTGGAACTTAATCAAGAACGAAATCGCTGCGAAATTTGACGTGAAAGTTGAATATCCAGAGGTAGTTGAGAAAGCGAAAGATATGGTGCGTCAGCAGTTTGGTGGCTATTTATCTTCGGATCAACCGGGCATTGAGGAAATGATTGAGAAAATCGCCATGGGATACTTAAGCGATAAATCAAAAGGAGATAACTTCATGAACTTGTACAATCAAGCGTTCTCGGATAAAGTATCGAGTGCGATCGTGGAAAATATCCCGCACAAGGTTTCTAAAATCGATGTGGAGAAATTCAAAGAAATTGCAGCTGCTCTGTAATTTCAACGATTTATAAATTAGAGTGAGAACCCCGTTTTTTGCGGGGTTTTCTGTGAACAAGATTAACGTTTTTTGTGTTTAGCTTTACACGTGAAAATATTTTAATTTTGATTTTAAAACTATCCAGATATGCACCCAAAAGAATTGACTGGCGAAGAGTTTCGTAAATATGCTGTTCATCACCGTGGCTTAAACGGTTTGGCAGTTGATCAATATATGAATAGTATCGGTAGCCGACCGATGCACCAAATTGATGATATGACGCAATACATCATTGAGGAGCGCCCCATGCGTTTCGCTCAAATCGATGTATTTTCTCGTTTAATCATGGACCGTATCATTTTTATGGGCGTACCCGTAGATGATTACATGGCCAATATCATCGTCGCACAATTGTTGTTTATGGAATCTACGGATGCCAAAAAAGACATTGTCATGTACATTAATAGCCCAGGCGGATCTGTTTACGCAGGTTTAGGTATTTACGATACCATGAATTACATCCGTCCTGAAGTAGCGACTGTTTGTACTTCCTTAGCGGCATCAATGGGTGCTGTTTTATTGGCAGGTGGAGCTGCTGGAAAACGTTCTGCTTTAGAGCATGCACGTGTGATGATTCACCAACCGTCAGGTGGCGCACAAGGTCAATCTCGCGATATCGAAATCACAGCGCGTGAAATCGTGAAAATTCGTCAAGAATTGTATGACATATTAGCTAAGCATTCGGGTAAATCATTTGAGGAAATCGAGCGCGACTCGGATCGTGACTACTGGATGAAGGCAGCTGAGGCCAAGGAATATGGCTTAATTGACGAGATTTTAACGCGTACTGTGTAAATAAAGATGGCTAAGAAAGCAAGTTGTTCCTTTTGTGGACGGGCAAAAAATGAGGTGGGCATTCTTCTTTCGGGAATCGATGGCCACATCTGTGATACCTGTTTACAACAAGGATACGAAGTAATCAAAGACGAAATTGGGGCGGCTGCGAAGGCGCATAAACCAGGGAACCAACAGTTTGAATTGGTGAAACCTAAGGATTTGAAAGCTTATTTGGATGAATACGTGATCGGGCAAGAGGAAGCAAAACGCCATTTGTCGGTAGCCGTGTACAACCATTATAAACGTCTGATGCAGACACCAGCTGCAGATGATGTGAAAATCGAGAAGTCAAATATCTTGATGGTAGGTGAAACCGGAACAGGAAAGACCTATTTAGCTCGTACGCTAGCTCAGAAATTACAAGTACCTTTTTGTATTGCCGATGCGACTGTCATTACGGAAGCGGGTTATGTAGGAGAAGATGTGGAAACAATTCTAACACGTCTCTTGCAAGCAGCAAATTACGATGTAGAAAAGGCCGAATGTGGCATTGTGTTTATTGACGAGATTGATAAGATTGCTCGGAAATCGGACAATCCTTCCATCACACGCGATGTGTCAGGCGAGGGGGTCCAACAGGCCTTATTGAAATTATTGGAAGGTTCGATTGTCAATGTGCCACCTCAAGGTGGACGTAAACATCCAGATCAAAAGATGATTGCCGTGAATACAGAAAATATTCTGTTTATCTGCGGTGGGGCTTTTGATGGTATTGATCGCCACATTGCCAAACGATTGAATTCTCGTCCAATCGGTTTTTCTGGAGACGATACATTCCATGAATCGTTTGAGAAGGATCAAATTATGAAGTATGTGTCTGCGCAAGATTTAAAATCGTTCGGATTGATTCCAGAACTATTAGGTCGTTTGCCTGTCGTAACGTTCTTGAACCCGTTGGATGCAAAGGCTCTTCTTTCTATCTTGACGGAACCTAAAAATGCACTTGTTAAGCAATATGAGAAGCTTTTTGACATGGAAAATGTGTCTTTATCTTTCTCAAAAGATGCGTTGCAATATATTGTAGAGCAGGCGATGCAATACAAATTAGGTGCGCGCGGATTGCGGTCCATCATGGAAGCCATCATGACTGATGCCATGTTTGAAATCCCATCTCAAACTGATTTGAAGGATTTTAAAGTCGATTTAGCCTATGCCAAATCGAAATTTGAACGTACCGTTTTTCATCAAATGAAAGTTGTCGCTTAAATACTATGAAAGCCTTTATTCTTTTGGCTATTTTAGCCATTTCTAGTTCGTTTGTTTCAGAAAACCAGCCTACGGGTGCTTTGCAAGTAGCAACACCCGAAGTAACGACGCCTACCGTTCCGACGGTTCAAGAAGTAAGACATGTGAAGCGAATTTCACAGCTTAAGAAAGAAATCAAACAAGCACGTAAGGTTATCAAAGCCGATGTGCGCGATGAGGTGCAACGGATGGATTCCAAATTAAAAATTGGCTTATTTTTACTAGGTATCGGCGCTGTTTTAAGTATTGTGGGCATTAGCACCGTTGGCGGAATCGCCGCATTAATTGGCTTAGCATTTACCATTATCGGTTTATTGCATACGTTTTAGGTTCATGGCTGGCCAACTCGTTTTCTTGCATGGTTTTGGGGAAGATGCACGTATTTGGGATGATTTTATTCCTGATTTTACGTGGTCTCAAGCACCAATCGTTCCTTCTTTTGCGCACTGGACTTCAGCCAAATCGATGGCAGATTACGCAAGAGAAATTCTTTTTTCATTACCACAAGAAGGAAAATTTACGCTGGTTGGCCATTCCATGGGTGGATATATTGCCCTAGAAATGGCGAACCTATTTCCGGAGCGAATTGAAAAAGTTATTTTATTGCATTCCACCGCTCTCCCAGATACGACAGAGAAGCGAATTAATCGAGATCGGACTGCTGAATTTTTACAGAAACATGGCGCTTCGGTTTTTATAAAGTCGTTTGTAGCTAATTTGTTTGCTCCTCATTTTGTGCAGAATAATCGTGATTTGATGGATAATTTAGTTGAGCGCTACCAGAATTTGTCGGCAGCAGGCCTCATCGCTGCGACGCAAGCCATGCGTGACCGAGCAGATTTGACCACATTTCTGTCCGAAACATCCATACCCTTTTTATTTATCCATGGAGATGCCGATCCACTCATAAGTACGGAAAGCATTTTAGCTATAAAAGCACATCATAAATGTGTAATTTTGTCAGAAGTAGGTCACCAAGGGGTTTATGAAGCACCTCAGGCTTGCTATGACGCGATTCAATCCTTTATTGCCGACTAATGTCCAAAATCATCGTAGCCTTAGATGGCTTTTCTTCTTGCGGTAAAAGTACAACTGCTAAACGTGTAGCTGCCAAATTGCATTATGCATTTATAGATACCGGTGCTATGTATCGTGCGGTTGCCCTTTATTTTCATCGGCATGAAGTTGATGTGAAGGATCCGGCGGCCGTAGATTATGCCTTAAAACATATTGAGATTACGTTTGAGTTTAATGTAGGCCGACAAGCCTCTGATACCATTTTGAATGGTGAAAATGTGGAGCAGGAGATTCGGAAAATGTTTATTTCAGAGATCGTGAGCCAAGTAGCTGCGATTCCAGAGGTTCGTCATGCGATGGTCGCTCAGCAACAAAAAATGGGGGAGAAGAAAGGGATTGTGATGGATGGCCGGGACATTGGTACAGTCGTATTCCCTCAAGCAGAATTGAAAATTTTTATGACAGCTCAGCCTAATATTCGTGCCCAGCGCCGTAAGCTCGAGCTTATGCAGAAAGGCGAAGATTTGCCTTTGGAGGAAATCGTTGAAAACTTGCGCATGCGAGATGAAATTGATTCAAACCGGGCTGAAGGTCCGCTGAAACGAGCTGACGATGCGATTGATTTAGATACGTCATTTCGTAGCATGGATGAACAGGTCGACTTTGTTTTAGATCATGTACGTCGGGTTCAAGGTGGAAAAAAATAAACCCTTTTTGATCGTTGGCCAAGGTTTAGCCGGCACCATCCTAGCACATCACTTTTTAGCGGCTCAGATTCCCTTTGAGATTTGGGATGCGCCTTCTGACTTTTTTAATTCTTCTCAAGCTGCGGGTGGAATTTACAATCCGGTCACGGGTCGAAAATTAGAAAAGACATGGCTTGCAGAAGATCTGTTCAGCTACTTACCGAATTTTTACAAAAATCTCGAGGAAACATTACAAGCCTCTTTTTTTCATCCAATGCCTTTATTTCGGCCCTTCGCCAATGCTGAAATGCGTACCTGGCTGGAAGATAGAAGGTCTCAAATTGACCATGATTATTTAGTGTGGACGGATGAGGGTGTATGGGTTAAAGAGGCGGGGTGGGTCGATGTGTCTGAACTCGTGCGTGTTTCGCGTACGTATTTTCAAGATTTAGCGATATTTCAAGAACGAGCATATTCGGAGTCCGATAAGTTTGAACGGGTGATTTTTTGTGAGGGCTTTCATGGTCAGCAAAATCCACTTTGGTCAAAATTGCCCTTTTTACCTGCTAAAGGGGAGTTGATGCTTTTTGAATCAGAACAGCCATCGACTGATTATATTTTAAGTAAAAATGGTTTCATTCTGCCATTAGCTGGGAATCAATTTAAAGTAGGGGCAACCTATCGCTGGGATGAGTTTTCAAATTCAGAGACAGCGGACGCGCAAGTGGAACTTTTAGGAAAATTGAATTCGATGGGAGTGGATTCTTATTCCTATGTGGAAACGCGTGTGGGTGTACGGCCAGCCACGCAGGACCGTCGACCATTTATCGGAATGCATCCTCATTTACCTTACGGAATTTTCAATGGATTTGGTTCCAAAGGGGTTTCGTTAACGCCCTATTTCGCTCTTGCTTTTGTACATGAAATTCAAGGCTTAAAAGAACTACCTTTTGAGGTGTCAATTCGTCGATTTGCGCATTTATTTTCACTATAAATCCTTACATTTGAGGATGCGGTTTTTTCGAAATCTGTTCTTGTTTGGCGCCTGTCTGCTTACTATGCATGAAATGCAGGCGCAGGATTTTTATCCAAGTCAGCGAGATTGGGATAAAACGCGTATTCAACATAAGCGTATTCGTTGGTCTTATATAACCGATCAAAATTTTGAAGTTTATTATTACGGCAAACAAGAGGCGTTAGCGCGTTCTACGATTCAATTTTTGGATAGCGAATTACCGCGTATTGGGCGTATTTTAGGTTATACTCCTTATCAAAAGGCTAAGATATTTTTATACCCTTCTCCAGCAGATTTAGTAGAGTCGAATAGTGGCATTAGTTTTCAAAATGCCAAAGAAGCCCAGGAGGAAAATCAAGATAAGTTTAAGATTGAGATTGCCTTTCAGTCGAATATCGCCGACTTACATAAGCGATTAGTTGAGGAGCTTGCCCGTATTTATGTACATGATATTTTGTTTGGAGGTAGTATCAAAGACGCGTTACAGAGTTCATTGTTGTTGACAGTACCCGAATGGTTTTCAGCTGGAATTGTTGCTTACGTCGCGCATGGGGATTCCCCTGAGATGAATCAATACATGTATCAAGTAGTGGCGGCGAATAAAGTTCGGAAGCCGGCTTTGGCACGAGGAAAAGAAGCCGAGCTGATTGGTCAGTCGATTTGGGCTTACATTGCCAAAACGCAGGGAATCCAGCCTATCGGTAATATTTTAAATTTAACGCGTATTATTCGCAATGACCAATCAAGTATTGCGAGTACGTTACGCATCCCAATTTCTCGGTTTTTAAAGGATTGGTTTAACTATTATTTATCCGAATCGAAGCAATTTGACGTGAACTCAAATGCTTTTTCAGGTGCGGAAAATCTAATTACACGCGACCGAATGGCTAGCGAGCATATTGCTGAATTTCGAATTAGCCCGGACGGAAAATGGATGGCTTATGCCCTGGAGGATGCGGGTCTGTACCGCGTTATGATTCAAAATCTGACTACAAAAAAACGATTCTTTTTATTCCAGACTGGATTAAAAGATCCATTGCGTGGATCGATTAATCAAGCACCTCGAATGCATTGGTCCGCCAAAAATTCGTTAGCCATCTTATATTCGAAAGACGGTAAGTCCTGGCTAAATCAATACGCGCCGATCGTCAATATGTCTGCGAAATTAACGACTAAAACGGATCTGAAAGATTGGATTTTTACTGATTTTGAGATGCACGAAAGTGGCCAGCGGATGTTAGTTCGTGCACTCCGAAACGGTCAAATGGATGTTGGTATTTATGATTTCAGACGAAATAAATTCACGCCAATCACCCAAAATGCGCAGGATGAACTCGAGGCACATTGGTTTAATAAGCAAGGTGACGTAATTTATTTGACAGATCATTACTTGGACTCAACACAGAAATTGATAAAGACCAAAGGTCTTTCGGTGTTAATGCAATGGCGTGCTGAGGAACCGAGTAATCCGCGCATATTGCTCACACATACCGGGAAGATCCATTCCTTTCAAGTGAAATCAGATTCGTTAATTTACTTTTTGCATGAACAGCCTAGTGGAGAGGAACTTGTTTCATTGGATCTAAGTCAAGGAAAACTAATGCAAAATCGGGTTCGATCCGGAACTTGGTCAGCTTTTCAATGGTCCGGTGATAAAATATATTATCAGGATCGAGACTTGTTGGAAGAGCGCATTCAGCGCGTTTCAGCCCAAACAATTTTAGATTTACCCGCTTATCAATGGTACCCAATGCTGGCTGATAGTTCAGCTTCATTGCTTTCGGATATCTCAGTGGAACCTAGACGAGATAGTCTAGATACGCGAGAAAAAGCGAAAAGAAGTAGGTTAGAACGTCAGCAATTATTGCGCTCACGCAAAGAAACAGCCAAATTAACGGGTCCTTACGCCTATCAAAATTCATTTGTTGTGAATGGCTCTGAGGGTAATTTTAAGATCGATCCTATTCGCGGAATTGGATATGCTTTTGAGGTGAAAATGAATGATTTGATGGAGAATCATTTAATTAAGACGGGTATATTTCTAAATGCCAGTTTCAAGAATTCTGATTTGTGGGCGGAGTATTCCTATTTACCTAACAAGGTGGATTGGGTATTTCGTGCGGATCGTAAAGTCTATGGACAAGAAACAGACGCTTTTCTAAATAAAATCCGCTACAATCGGGCGTCTTTAAGTGGTATTTATCCCATCAATTTGACAAGTAAAATTACCTGGTCAGGTATGTTTACGTCAAACCGTTCGATCGACCAATTTAATTTGTCTGTGCCTGAAGATTTGTCAACTTATGCTGGAACATCACTCAGTTATACGTTGGATAACACAGTTCATTGGGAAGATAATTTGCCTATTGGTTCGCGAATCTTGGCGACGGTGGAGCACCAACAAGCCCTTCGGACATCGAAGAGTTTCTCTCGAATTCGATTGGACATGCGTAAATATGTTCGTTTGACCAATAGTTTCTTGTTGGCCGGACGCATCTCTGCCTCACACGCCTTCGGTGCTGCAGCCCGTCAAACAATGTTAGGAGGCATGGATAATTGGCTATTTATTGATCGAGAAATCCGAAATAAAGAAAATCCCTTGGGTGTTTCTGGTCCTGCCGATCGTGATATTTTTATGAGTGATTTTGCCACTTCATTACGTGGGTTTAAGATGAATAAATTGGCTGGCAATAGTCATTTATTGGTCAATCTTGAATTACGAATGCCCGTCAAACATTTGATTAATTTAGAATCAAATAAATCAAACTTCATGAATTCACTACAACTGGTTGGGTTCACCGATATTGGTTCTGCTTGGACAGGTGCAAATCCTTTCAGTCGGACAAACGGATTTAATACCAATGTCTTAGGTGGAGGAACAAATCCATTTCAAGCGACGGTCACCGACTTCCGTAATCCATTTCTTTTCGGATTTGGGCTAGGTGCACGGGCCAATCTGTTTGGTTACTTTGTCAAGGTTGATTATGCTTATGGCATGGAAACAAACGAAATCAAATCCCCAACTACCTATGTGACCTTGGGTCACGATTTTTAAGTAATTATGTCGACATCATTAACTGATATTACCCCTTTATTAGCTTCTACGCGCAAATCTGCCGCTTCGCTTGCCTTAACTAGCGACGAGGTAAAGTTGGCCATCCTTGCCGATCTAGCTGCTCGGCTTATAGCTCATGTAGATGATATATTAATTGAAAATGGAAAGGATCTAGCGGCTTATGATCCGCAAAACCCAATGCGCGATCGTTTGCTTTTAACGAAACAACGGATCTTGGATTTAGCTGGAAGTCTACATGATGTGGCCAAATTGCCTAATCCGTCAGGGCAGATCTTGCTTGATAAAATCTTAGCCAATGGACTACATTTACAGAAAAAATCAGTTCCATTAGGTGTAGTTGGTGTTATTTATGAATCACGCCCCAACGTGACAATTGATGTGGCAGCTTTATGTATTCGGTCAGGAAATGCGGCGGTATTACGTGGTGGGACGGATGCCTGGCATACGAATTCGATCCTTGTTTCCTTGATTCATGCATCGCTGGAGCAAGCAGGATTGTCAACGGATATCATACGCCTATTGCCTACGGATCGTGCGCATGTGACGACATTGCTTACCGCGGTTAGTTATGTGGATGTGATTATTCCGCGGGGTTCAGATGCTTTAATCCAACGGGTTCGGAAAGAATCTTTGGTGCCAACGATCGAAACAGGAGCGGGTGTTTGCCACACGTATGTGGCGGAATCGGCTGATTTGGAGATGGCTGTTCAGATAGTTGTTAATGCCAAAGTTACGCGACCATCCGTTTGTAATTCATTGGATACGGTTGTCGTTCATCAAGCGATTGCTCAGAATTTTTTGAAATTATTGGCTCCTGCGCTGAAAGAATATCGCGTGAAGATTTTTGCGGATGAGCTGGCCTTTGGTCATTTGCAGGCTGTTTCATATCCTTCGCTCGAGCATGCTGTTGAAGCTGATTTTGGACGGGAATTCCTCGATTTTGCTTGTTCAGTTAAAGTCGTTCAAGATCTTGCAGAAGCATTAAATCACATTGATACGTATTCGTCGCGGCATTCGGAAGCCATTGTTAGTTCAGATCCTGAAGAAGCGGAATTGTATTTACAATCTGTGGATGCGGCAGCTGTTTATTGGAATGCCTCAACTCGATTTACAGATGGTGGCGTTTTTGATTTAGGCGCTGAAATAGGTATATCTACTCAGAAACTACATGCTCGTGGACCATTTGCACTGGAAAAATTAGTCACTGAAAAATGGGTACTAAAAGGAACTGGACAAATCCGATAGGCTAATATTCGTGATCTAAGCCCAGTTTCTGCTTCATTTCGCCCAAAATAGGGTGTTTTTGAACGAGGAACTCGTATTTATCTGATTGTGTATACAACATTTTCTTGTCGCTCTTTTCCGTAGCTGTCACATCTAGGGCAATGTCGATGCTGTAATTTTGAAGTCGCTCACGAATTTTTCCCAATACCTCCAGACGTACATTTTCATTGAACTGTTGAACTTGTACTTCATTCTCCACTTTCATATGTATGACCATATCGATAAGTTCGATGGGACGGTTCATCATAACAAACTTATTGATCAAATTCGCTTCCTGGAATTCAGATGCGATCTGTTTCCATACACTCATTAATGCTTCGAGTGTAAATACTTGGTTTTTAGTAGGGTCGTTCGTTAGGGCTGATAAATCCTCAGCGCTAGGCTCGTTGCTTTTTGTGTCTACGACCTTTTTCGCGGAACGTAATCCAGAACCCATGCTAGGCTTTGTTGGCTCAACTGGTGTGGTAGCAGTAGCTTGAGGCACCGGCGTTTCCACAGGAGGTGTCTCTGTTTTTTCGTTTACCGCAACTACCACAGGGGGTGTCGGCTCAAAAACAGGTGTTTTAGGCGTTTCAGTTGGCGCAGGGGCTTGGTCAGTTGTTTTGGCCCCAGCGGCTTTCGCCTGGGGCTCAGCCTTTTTTCCACCACCGCCCTCCGTCGCAGGTTGGAATACCGAAGGCAAATAATTGATCTTCAGTAGGCAAAGTTCAAGGTGTAATCTAGGGTTTTTGGCCGATTTGTAATTGGTCTCACATTGAGAGCAAATGTTCATGGCGGACAATAGAAACGAGGTACTTGTCTTTTCTGCTTGTTGCTTAAATTTTGCACGAGATTCATCGCTGATCTCCATTAATGCGAGTGTTTGAGGGTCTTTGGCGAAAAGTAAATTCCGCAAATGCTCCATAAATCCGGAAATGAATTGCTGGCCATCAAATCCCTTTCGCATGATTTCATCCAGCAAAACTAAGGCTCCTACATGATTCTGAGTCGTCATGTGGTCCGTAATTTGCAAATAATAATCGCTATCGAGAATGTGCAAATTCTCCAATACGTCCTTATGACGTAAGGCATTGTCGGTTGAAAAAGTGACATTTAAGTCGAACATGGATAACGCGTCACGTAATCCGCCATCTGCTTTGATGGAAATTAATTCCAACGCCGCTGGTTCCGCTTGAATATTCTCTTTGGCAGCAATGGATGCCAAATGGCTCGCCATATCTTTCCATTGAATTCGATTAAAGTCGAATATTTGACAACGAGAAAGGATAGTAGGCAAAATTTTATGTTTCTCCGTCGTCGCTAAAATAAAGATAGCGTAGGAAGGAGGTTCCTCTAATGTTTTCAGAAATGCGTTAAATGCTGCTGAAGACAACATGTGCACCTCATCAATAATGTAGATCTTATAGCGCCCACGTTGCGGAGGATAGCGAACCTGATCAATGAGGTTACGGATATCTTCAACCGAATTATTTGACGCAGCATCTAATTCATGTATGGTTAAAGAGGTGTTTTCTTGGAATGAAGTACATGATGGACAGGTTCCACAAGCCTCGCCGTCTGTTCCTATGTTTTCACAATTAATCGTTTTTGCCAAGATACGCGCGCAGGTTGTTTTTCCTACCCCACGTGGTCCACAAAATAAAAATGCTTGCGCCTAATGATTGGATTTGATTGCATTTTTGAGTGTGGTGGTAATGTGGCTTTGGCCAACCACCGAGTCGAAC
>JACCDO010277040.1_pt1 | contig 12411 bp, 9 predicted proteins | sample 7446101 | NCBI WGS metagenome assembly JACCDO01 (sample SAMN15323440, study PRJNA562643) | freshwater metagenome | isolation source: river surface water | place: USA:Blue River Watershed | collected 2017-08-16 | reverse complement strand
TGGGAGATGATATCTTTCAATTGGGCGTTTTCGCCTGGAGTTTCTGTTTTTGCCATAGGGCGCAAAATTAAGGAATCTAATTGATTTGCGGAGGGAAGGACCTAGCCTTATTTCTCGATTGAAAAGGGTTAGCCTACCATTTTCCCTCTTCTTGGCTGATTTTTCGACCTTCTTTGGCCGAAAAAAAGGAGGCTTGAATAATGCGCAGCACTGGAATTGCTTGTTCCAAGGTGACCAAGAGCGGAGCCTTACCGCAAATGGCATCGGCCACATTTTCGTAAAACACGCGGTAGTCTCCGCGTAGGGTGGGATAGGCCTGTGTTTCCTGTTCGTAGTGAATGTGCCCCCAGCGCGCTTCGGGTTCCACTCCCCAATCGTCACCAGCTGGGATTTTCCCCGCCTTAAATGCCTGCTCCTGTACGTCTAAGTGAAACTTTTGGTAGGTGCCTTTTTCTCCCAAAAGCATAAATTTTGGGGTAGGGACATTGACCAAGGCCCCTGCAGTGACGCGGGCTTTGAAGCCAGGATAGTCAAACCCAATGTCGAAATAGTCGTCCGAAAGGGCATTCGAACGCTGAAATCGAATATCGGCCCAAATTGCACTAGGCTTTCCAAAAAGAAGGACTACCTGATCGATCAGGTGGGAGCCCAGGTCGTAGGTGATGCCGTTGCCCGGAACTGCCTTTTCCCGCCAATTTTCTGAAACCTGAGGACGGAAGCGGTCAAAATGGGACTCTAGGTAAACTAGGCGACCCAAAAGGTTCTTGGCCACAATTTCTTGGAGCGTTTTGAAATCTCCATCGTAACGACGGTTTTGAAAAATGCTACAGACCAAGTTTTTGGAAGTGGCGAGCGCCAACAGTTCCTCGGCCTCTTTAGCCACGAGCGTGACGGGTTTGTCCACGACCACATGCTTTCCGGCCTGAAGGCATTGCTTCGCCATGGAAAAATGCAGTTCATTGGGCGTAGTGATGCAGATCAAGTCTGCCGCATCTGCAGCCAATAGGGCTTCCAAACTCTGAAAGGTTTGCACTTTGGGATACTTTTGCTGGCAGCGGAAGCCATTTCGCTCGACTACGGCGACAAAGTCCAGGGTAGGGCAAACTTCCAAGAGAGGAGCATGCATTTTTTCAGCAACGGAGCCGTAGCCAACCAAGGCTGCACGAAGGATTTGTGACATGGGGAGTACTGGTTTATTCAATTTTGGCGAAGCCTCAACTAAGGTAATCAACCCGCCGGGCACAAAAAAAAAAGAGCGGGAAATATTCCCGCTCTTTCTAAGTAAAGGCGAAAGTTCTTTAGCCTTTTTTGGACTCCTTAGGCGCTGTTGGCTGGTCCATTTCTTTTTTCATCAAATCGACTACTACTGGAGTAGCGATGTAGATGGATGAGAAAGTACCTACTGTGATACCGACAAATAGGGCAAAAGAGAAGCCTCTCAATACCTCACCTCCAAAGAAAAGGAGGACAATCACCACGATCAAGGTAGTGAAAGAGGTAATTAAGGTACGGCTCAAGGTTTCGTTGATCGAATCGTTGAATACTTTAAGCAGTTTACGAGATCCTCTGTTTTCCACATTTTCACGGATACGGTCATAGATAATTACCGTATCGTTGATGGAGTAACCGATGACAGTCAAGATAGCCGCGATAAACACTTGGTCAATTTCGAAAGAGGCACCGAAAGTACCGGCAATCGAGAATGCCGCGATCACGAAGAGCGCATCGTGCGCCAAGGCTACAATCGCTCCCAAGGAGAACTGCCACTTGCGGAATCGCATCAAGATGTACAAGAAGATGGCAATCAAGGCCAAGATCATTGCTTGCAAGGAAGAAGACTTGATGTCATTTGCTACAGTAGCCCCCACTTTGGAAGAACCAGTAATCGAGAATTGCTTGTCTCCAGGTTGTGCACTGTTTTCCACAAAAGTAAATCCAGTCACTGCTGTGATGCCTTCTTTCACTTTGCTTTCTACTTCTTTGTTGGAAGCGTCATCGTCTTCGTTGATCAAGTAGGAGGTAGTCACTTTGAGGACGTTGTTTGAACCGTAAGTTTTCACTTCTACAGATCCATCAAATTCCCCATCAAGACCTACTTTCAAATCAGAAGGTACCATCGGTTGGTTGAAAGCCACCACATAGGAGCGACCACCAGTAAAGTCTACACCTAATTTCAAGCCATTGACTACAGCAAGGCCCAAACCAATCACGATGATGGAGGTAGAGGCGATATAAGCAATCTTCCTTTTGCTCATGAAGTCGATGTTCAAGGCAGAAAGTGAGTTTTTGGCAAACGGCGTTGCGAAGGAGAGAGAACTCTTGTCACCTTTTTTGGTCATCCAAGAGATAATCACTCGGGTGATGAATACGGATGAGAAGAAGGAGCAAGCGATACCAATCATCAATACAATGGCAAATCCTTTGACAGGACCTTGGCCCAAAGCATACAAAATGGCACCCGTCAAGAAGGTGGTCACGTTACCATCCAAGATTGCCGAGAAGGCTTTGTCGTAACCGGTATTGATTGCAGCTAATAAATTGACTCCATTCTTGAGTTCATCCTTGATACGCTCGAAAATCAATACGTTCGCATCAATGGACATACCCATGGTCAACACGATACCTGCGATACCTGGAAGGGTCAAGGCAGTACCCAATTGAGCAAGGATACCCAAGATGAAGAAGATGTTGAATACCAAGGCAGCTACAGCTACCAAACCACCTTTAGCATAGTAGGCCACCATGAATAAGACTACTAGCGCAAGACCCGCGATCATGGAAATGATCCCTTGATTTTGTGCTTCCTTACCTAGGGTAGGTCCGATAATGCTTTCTTCTACGATTTGGGTAGGCGCTGGTAGGGAACCAGATTTCAAGATGTTTGCCAAATCCTGAGCTTCCAACAAGGTAAAGTTACCGGAGATTTCAGACTGTCCGTTTGGAATCTCACCGTTTACCATTGGAGCGGTGTATACGTAGTCGTCAAGGACCACTGCGATTCTTCTGCCTACATTTTCAGCGGTTAGGTTTCTCCATTTTCTCGCTCCATCGGCATTCATTTGCATGGATACGGCAGGCTGAGAAGTTTGGTCTAGGGTCTGGCGAGCATCGGTTACCACGTCTCCTTCAAGTGGAGCCTGGTCAGAGCCTTTCTTCAATTTAATGGCATACAATTCTAAAATCTCTGTGCCATCGTCTGCTTTGGTTGGCTTGATGCCCCAAAGGAGTTTTAGATCCTTAGGCAGGAACGACTGGTAACGCTCATTTTTCAAAATACGGTTGATGATTACCGTATCGCGGACATCGTACACCAAGCCATAGTTGGCCTTCATCAATGCTACCAAAGGAGATACCCCTGAATTTGGATTAAGCGGTTCGATTTGCTCCAACTGTTTTTCTAAGGCATTTCTCAAGGAGTCTTCCGAAGACAAGGAATCAGTAGCCGTAGAGTCTGTTGCTGTGGAGTCTGTTGCTGAGGAGTCAGCAGCTGCACCTGGATTTTTTTGGTCAGCTACCCATGCTTTGTTGATTTCCTCAATGGCTCCACCATACTCATTCAGTTCAAGTACTTCCCAGAACTGTAGCTTGGCTACGCCTTGTAGCAAGTTGCGCACACGCTCTTGGTTGTCCGCACCTGGAAGTTCGATCTGAATTCTTCCTGAACCAGCAATACGCTGAATGTTGGGTTGTGAAGTACCAAAACGGTCGATACGGGTTCTCAAGATGTTGAAAGAGCGGTCAATGGCGTTTTCAACTTCGGTATCGATGATCTCTAGAATTTCGGCATCCGTAGATTCCAAAGAGATTCTTCCACGGTTAGCCGCTGTAGCAAATACGGCGCTCAATGCTTTGCCTGGATTATTTTTTTGCCATGCAGCATAAAATAAATCGACAAACTTCGCATTGGAGGTTTTGGAAGCTTCTTTGGCCTCCGCTACTGCCGCATTGAAGGCGTCGTTTTTAGGATTTCCTGCGATCCCTTTTACGATTTCTACGGGAGAAACCTCCAGGGTCACGTGCATCCCGCCCTGAAGGTCAAGTCCAAGTCCAAGCTCGGTTTCTTTTACTTCTTGGTAGGTATAGCTTGCACCTAGGAAGTTGTACACGGGCTGTCTCCAAACCGAATCTAGGTAAGCTCTTTTCTTGGCAAAGTCAATGTTGCCAGAGGCGTCTGTGGCATAGGCTGTCGCCTTTTCTTGTACGCCGTTGGATATGAACGTGAATGACAGGTAATACAAGCATAGCGCCGTAATGATGACCGTCAAAAACACGATTGCACCTTTGTTTTGCATTTTGGTAAAATTTAAGGAATTGAATTAATTAAGAGTTGACTCGTGCCGGAAAGGGACGAGGGGATGAATTCAGAAGGAAAGTGAATTTTTAGGGCCCCTGTGGGGAAATAATCCGTTCAAAAAGGATTTCAGTCAGGGAATTGACAAAGGAAACCGTTCCAGATTGAGGAAGCGGAAGGGAAAAATCAACTTGGAAAATCTGTGAAATCAGGTAAAAAACCGTGTTAGCTACCTGAAGCACAAAAGGGATGACAGCATCAACCGCTACATCTAAAAAGCTTTGATCCGGCTGCTCTGAGGATTGTTCCGTACGGGACTGTTCGGTGCTGGATGGAAAAAATTCTATGCTGGAGACAAATAGGCAAAATAGCACGACCAAGGCCCACGAGAATCGTTGCTGGCTGGTACTGTGGTATGTATTCCTATTTTTCATGGGGGACAAATATAGAAAATATTTGAAAATCACCTGCTAAGGCCTGTCTTTTTATGCCTAGTGTGCGGATTTGGCACGCAAGTAGGTACGGAGTACATCCATGGCCCGGTCAAAGTTGAGGTTGTTAGGGATGATGAGATCCGCCTCGTTTTTGAAGGGTTTGATGTATTTTTCGTAAGTAGGCATCACATGATTTTCGTAGCGGTACAGCACATCGTCTAGGTCATAGCCACGCTCCACCTTATCTCGAATGATTCGTCTCTTGAGTTTGATGTGGTCTTTGGCGTCGATAAAAATTTTGAGATCCAACAAGGCTGCCAATTCAGGGTAGTACAACACAAAAATCCCTTCTACGACTACGACGGGCGCAGGGGCAAAGGTGAGCATTTTCGGCTTTTTGGTCGCATTGTTGAAGGTGTACTCCTCACGAATGACCGTGCCTCCACCCTGGATGATGCGGATATCTTGAGCATATTGCTCAAAATCGATGCTGTGGGGAGTGTCGAAGTTGGCGATCCCTTGCTCATCCACCGGCTGCAGGTGCTTGGGCTTGTAATAGTTGTCCTGGGAGATCAAACACAGTTCCTCGGGAGAGAAGCTGCGTAGCAGATGTTCCAAAAACAAGGTTTTTCCAGAGGCAGATCCCCCGGTGATTCCGACGATAAAGGGCTTGGTCATGGAGGGCAAATTAACATATTTTTATGCGCATCTCAGAATTTTCCGGCACGGAGAAAATTTAAGAGGGCTTTTACGGCCTTTCCGCGGTGGGAAATTTCATTTTTTTCTTCCAACGAAAGCATGGCGAAGGTTCGGTCATGCCCTTGGGGTTGGAAGATGGGATCGTAGCCAAAGCCTCCTTCACCGTTGGGGGAGGAGGTAATCTCTCCTTCGGCGATGCCGTCAAACTGGTACTCCTTTCCATCTAAAATAAGCGCAAAGACGGTTCGAAAGCGGGCGGATCTGTCGCTTTGTCCCTGCATTTTTTCCAAAAGCAAACTTAGGTTGCGCGCATCGCTTCGAGGCTCCCCTGCAAATCTTCCCGAATAGACTCCGGGCGCCCCGTTGAGCGCTGCGACTTCCAGTCCGGTGTCGTCTGCAAAACAATTGACCCCATAGTGCTCGAATACGTAGCGCGCTTTTTCGAAGGCATTGGCGTCTAAGGTGTCCCCTGTTTCAGGCAATTCCTCGTTGCAGCCTATGTCCCGAAGGGATACGATTTCGATGAGCCCCTTCAAGGCAGCAGCGACTTCTTCGACTTTTTTGGTGTTGTTGGTGGCGAAACAGATTTTCATGGGCGTCCGAGATGGTTCACAAAAATGGGGGCTGGAATTTGCCTCTGCAACCCTTCTTGAAAAATAGGTTTTGGGCTTCGGTTGAAATCTTTATTTTTCGGACATGAAAAGACTAACCGTGTACTGTGGTTCCAAGAAAGGCAACCATGCTGTTTACGAAGCAGGGGTCCGTGCTTTGGCTCAAGAAATGATTTTGCGTGACTACAGCCTGGTCTATGGAGCGGGGCATGTGGGCTTGATGGGAGTCATTGCTGACGAGCTGCTTGGCGCAGGCAAGGAAGTAATTGGAATCATTCCCCAGAAGTTGGTGGACCGGGAGGTGGCGCACAAAGGCTGCACAGAGCTTGTGGTGGTGGAGACCATGCGGGACCGCAAGTGGCTCATGGCGGAGAAGGGGGATGGATTTATTGCTATGCCTGGTGGGATTGGCACCTTTGAGGAGTTGTTTGAGGTGATGACCCTCAACCAGCTGCACTACATTCAAAAGCCTGTGGCCTTGTACAACGTGCATGGCTACTACGATAAGTTGATCGACTTCCTCAACCACGCGATGGAAGCGGGATTTCTCTATCCCGAGCAGGAGGAGATGCTGATCATTTCCGATGACCCTGCAGACCTCTTGGATCAGATGGCCGCGTACCAGGCCAGAAGACCTGCGGATTGGTAACTAAAAAGGCGGGATCCCCGCCTTTTTTGTATCTGTCTATTCCCTCACCCAGCTCACTTTTTCGCCGATCGGCGTTCGCTTGCCTTCGGGTAAGGTATCGGTAGCTGCTTTTGCGATGTAGAAGAAGCCCATGAGCATGTCCTCGCCTTCGAGTCCGAAGTCTTCTCGAGCCTCTGCCCAAAAGGTAGGTCCGCCAGTACCCCAGTAGCAAGCTAGGCCATGGGCACAGGCCGTTAGGTACATGTTTTGCACCGCCATGGCTACGGCGGAGATCTCCTCCATCACGGGGATGCCCGATCCTTCGGTACGCTTCATCAGGATGGCAATTACATGGGAAGCCTTACTTGGTGTCTCCTTAAATTTTTGGTAGGTGCCTTCAAGGAAGGGGGTACCGTTTTTCTTAGCGCGCATTTTATACATCTCCGCCTGGTAGTCGCCAAAGGTCTTCAAGCCTGCGCCTGTGTATACAATGAAACGCCAAGGCTGGGTGAGCTTGTGCGTAGGTGCCCAGTTGGCATTTTCGAGGATCTCCTCGATGATGGAATCGGCTACCGGGTCGTTTTCTTTAAACTGAGCTGGAAATTGGGAGCGACGTCCACGGATGATTTTGGTAACTTCTTCGGGATTGAATTTGGGGAGTTGCATGAGTTGTATCGTGGTCTGCTAAATAATTGAGTACATAATGGGAGTATAAATGCTATAAGGCAAAAGTCAAAGATAGGGTTCCTTTTATGAAGAAAGAGGAGTTATTTTTCTTAACTCCCTGCCTATGGCAGGTTAACTTTTTTTGATATCTGTTCTGTCCGATGTGGTAGACGTGGAGATCTTCTTTTTTTGCTCGCAAAGGCGCCAAGCCGCAAAGGCATCAATTTTTTCTTTGCGTCTCTGCGTCTTCGCGCGCTTTTTTTCTTCACGCCATTCCTTGAGGTAGGCAGGCCTGCCTACCGCAGGGAGGACACCAAAAGGTTTAATCTAGGCCAATTTCTGGGGTTGATCTGCTGCATATTCCAGGCAAGCAGTCAATTGCTCCAAGGTCAATTCTGGAAAATCCGCTAGGATTTCCTCCGAACTCATCCCCGATGCCATCCAATCCAACACATCAGCTACTGTGATCCGTGTATTTTTTAGATAAGGCTTGCCAAATCTTACGTTAGGATCAATTGTAATATGGTTTGTGTAGTTAGCAGCCATCTATTTCTTCAAAACACCCTCTAAAAACGCTCTCACATCCTTGGCCAGCGCATCGAAGTCTTCCTGTCGGTTGTACATCATGTGCCCAGCCTCGTAGTAGGTCATCGCCACGCGATCCTGCGGAAAATTGTGTCGGGCAAAGGTAAATTCTGCATCAAAGAAGGGGGTGATCAAGTCGTAGTAGCCATTCGCTACCATCACCTTCATCTGGATATTGCGGTGCATCACCTCGCTCAACGCACGAGCGGTACTTACGTAACTGGGCTCATAGTAGGCCCCATCCGGTACGGGCTTCCAGTTCCAACTTCCACCCATTCCACTTGCAGAGGTGAAGTAAGGACGGTCCAGGCTCACCTTCAAGTCGCGCATCAAGTAGTCGTTGAAGACAGCAGTGTACGCCGACCCCGTCATGTAACTGGCTGGGTCGCCCAATACAGGGCCTTCGGCGGATTTGTCGGTTTCAAGTGCCAAATACCGTCCGTCCAAGGTGCCAATAGCCTTGCCCTCGGCACGTAGCAATTCTTTCTTGAAGCGGTGCATCAAGATCTGGTTGTCGGAGCGCAAGATATAGGCCTTATCCAAACCGGTAAAGTAGGCCAATTTGGTTGCGATGGCTTCCTTTTGAGCGGTGGTCTGCTTCTCTCCCAAAAATAAGGATTGCAAGTAGTCGCCGTAGGCAAATGCTCTGGCTTCCTCAGTAAATGCGGCTAGGGTCTTGCCCTGTCCCGCTTTCTTGTGGTACCAGGCAGTGGCTGCTTGGGAAGGGAGGTAAGTGAAAAAGGAGGTCAGGTTATCCGCCCAACTGGACGAACCTGCATAGTCCAAGGCTTGAGAAATCAGCACCAGCCCATTCAGTGCCATGCTTTGCCCGCCCTCTTCCAGTACTTCGGCTACCTTGGCAGCGCGGGTGGTGCCAAAACTTTCCCCCGCGATAAATTTTGGGGCTTGCCATCTACCCTGTTGGGTCACCCAGGTACGGATAAACTGGGCAATAGAGGAGGCATCCTCGTTCAGTCCCCAGAAGTCGGAAGTTTTGCCTACCCCTTCCACCTGGCTAAAGCCTGTTCCAATGGGATCAATAAATACCAAATCCGTGAGGTCTAGGAGTGCCTGCTTGTTTTCCTCAACTCGGAACGGGGCCGCTCCGTCATCGATGCCTGCTCCGGAATCGGTTTTGACCACTTTAGGCCCAAAGAATCCCACATGCAGCCAGATGCTCGCCGAGCCTGGTCCTCCATTAAAGATAAAGAGTACAGGTCTCTTGGAGGGGTCTAGGACTCCCTCGCGGAGGTAGGTGGTGGACCAAAGCGCACCGGTTACTTCTCCCTTGCTGTTTTTGAGAAAGGTCTCGCCGACTATGGCTTTGTAGTTAATTTTTTGTCCGTTGAAGGTGCCTGAATGCGTGGATTCAAATTTTTTGGGTTCCCGAGGAGTCCATTTGGATTCCGTGCTGGCCTCTTGGGCTAAAGCAGTGAAGGAGATTAAAAAGGCGAAGAAAAATAATGATAACTGTTTCATTGGAGGGTTATTTGGAGCTGTAATTTAGGGAAATACGCTATTTTTTCAATTATTTCACGCAAAGTAGGAAAGGCGCAAAAGGTTTATACTCACAGTAGGGTAAAGACAGAATTATACCTCGCGTAGCTCTTTTCTTTGTGAGATAAATAAGCGCGCAAAGGCGCTAAGCCTACCTACCGCAGGCAGGACGCAAAGGGGGAAATAATGGCTCTTTAAATACCTGAACCCAACCCACTCTGTGCAGTGTATTTTGTGAAAGAAGACTAAAGCATTGGCTCTAAGCGGCAAGTTTCTGGCAAGTTAAATGGTTCCTCACTTCTTCCTTCGATATTCAGCGTTCAGTGTTCGACATTACTTTTCAATCCGTATTTCGCCTGCCTGCCGCAGGCAGGTATCTCGTAATTCCTATTTCATTAATATCTCCATCCCAGTTTCACTCCCCCATACCCATTACGTGTAGGAGCAGGTTGGTAGAATCTCCCCGAAAAGGCATTCAAGTCATTGCCCAGCGAGTAGCGCTCGTCCAGCAGGTTGTCTACCCCAGCAAAAATCTCCAGTTCCCAATCCCCCAGGGTCTTCAACCAGCCTACCCGAAGGTTGACCAGGGAATAGGCATCTTGGTAAATGGTATTCGCATCGTTGAGGGGGATTTCTTCGGTAAACTGATGCGTGAAATTGAGGTAAACCCCAGGTCGAGTTCTCAGATCCAATCGGCTGACGACATTGTGTGCAGGTACCCCCGTCAAAGCATTTCCTGAGAAATCTTGCCCCCGCTTTTGGTAATTTTCAAAGGTGAAATACTGCCCCGTGTAGGCAGTGCCCACTAGGAAATCCCGAACAAATCCTTTCCCATTTCGGAGGAAGGCATAATCTAGGCTGGCCTCCACTCCTTTTTGATCGGTGGCTCCGGCATTTTGGAAAAGTACCACTCCGTTCGGATTTGTGTAGGTGGTGATGGTTTCTTGCAGTTTGAAGTAATAGCCGATCAGTTCCAGATTAAAGCGCTCCAGCCCCATGCGATAGCCCAATTCGTAATTGATACCTTTCTCTGCTTCCAATTCTAGGTTGACGCTGCCCTCGTTGGTGCGCACCTCATCGATGGTGGGAGGGGAAAAGCCCGAACTAATGGAGCCATACACTGAAGTGTTTGGGGTCAGTTGGTAGTTTGCCGCCACACGAGGAACCAGGATGGGATCGAAGCGGCGGGTCTGCCGCCCTGTTTTTCCACCTGCAGCATCGATCTGTCGGTCGATCTCAAATCCAGAAAAATTTTCGCTGAGGCCTAAGGTGAATAGGAGTTTGGAGTTCCACTGCAACTCTGCCTGCTGAAATACGAAGCCTTGGGTGGCAGTCAACTGGTCCGAAAAGCGCACGGTATCTGCATTGCCGGCCCGATTGCCAAAATTTTGTGCTTGGGTGATGCTTTTTTGCCACTCCCCACCCGCGATGATGCGGAGAGATTTGTCACCCAGTTGGGTGTCGTAGCGAACCTTGCTTCGTACTCCATAGCCGAAGCCCAACTCCTTTTTGTAGTCCAAGATAAAGGGGTTTTCAAAGGCATTGGTATTCAAATATACCGTCGTGGTGCTGGTCAATTGATCCGAATGGCGGTAGGTATGCCCCAAGGAAAGGAGGAGAGCTTGTTGATCAATGGAACTATTTTGCCCCACGGATCCAGGCCGTGCTTGCTTGGGGTTAGCAGCAAGTTGGGCTTCAGTCAAGGCCCCAGGAATTTGGTAGTTGAGGTCCGAAATCAGTATCTGGGTTCGCAATTCCTGTTTTTCCGAAACGGGGAAATACCCGCTCAACTGGATCACTTGGCGCTTGACGCCCGAATGATCCCGGTAGCCATCCGATTCCTGACTTACATAGGAGGCTTCGATGCCCCCTTCGCCAAGTTTTTGAGAAAGTCCCAATCGAAATCTGGAAAGGCCAAAATCCCCAATCAGGTAATCCATAGCAAGACGATTTTCATCGACCTGTGCTTGGCTAAACAAGGAGATGACACCCCCATTTCCTGCGCCATACACCGACCCCGATGGGCCTTTGATGACTTCGGCTGTTTTGATATTGCTTAGATCGAGTAGGTTCAATGGGGTGGTGCCATCCGGCGAGGTAAAAGGCACTTCATTCCAATACACCTTTACATTGCGCACGCCGAAGGGAGAACGAAGCGAACTGCCTCGGATGGAAATGCGGTAGCTCGCCGGAGCGCGCTCTTCGATGCGGATACCGGCTTTTTGGTTAAAGGCCTGTACGGGAGAATTTTCATTGAAGCGGAAAAGGTCCCGCTCGGAAAGTCGAGAAATACTGGCTGCCTGCTGTATCAGGGGGCGTTCAGAGTCAAAGGCCGATACTGTCACCGCTGCCAAGTTGAGGATGCTAGGAACTAGCGCCACAGTAAATTCTCCTGCTTGAAAGGTTTGCTCCAATCGTTCGTAGCCTTCTAGCGAAAAAAGGAGGCGCAGGTTTTCTCCTGCAAAAGCAACCGTGCCCGATGCATTGCTTGTTTGAATGGTGGATCCAGTACTCACCCGAACATTGGCTAGAGGAAGGTTGGATACTTGATCCATTACCTTGACTTGGATTTGGGCCTGGAGCCCAAGACTGACTACCAAAAGCAAACAAGAAAGCAGTGTTTTCATAACACGAACATACGGGATGTGACCAGCATATAAGTAGAATTTTGGGGTAAAGGTTTGAATTGAGGAAGATCGCGCCTTTTTTGTTTTTAGATGTGGGGCAAAATGGCTAGGTTTTCGAAAAATAAACCCATGAGACCTTTTTTCCTTCTATTTTTTCTTCCGGTGCTGGCCGTTGCACAGACGGCTCCTCCTACACCGGTTTATCCCATTCCGGAGCCCCGGCAGTTGGCCTGGCAGGAGTTGCAGTACTACGGATTTGTGCATTTCAACATGAATACCTTCTCCGATCGGGAGTGGGGTTTTGGGGATGAGCAGCCCATCCAATTTGCCCCTACCGCACTGGATGCGCGACAGTGGGCGCGTGTGGCCAAGG
>JACCDO011312899.1_pt1 | contig 12413 bp, 13 predicted proteins | sample 7446101 | NCBI WGS metagenome assembly JACCDO01 (sample SAMN15323440, study PRJNA562643) | freshwater metagenome | isolation source: river surface water | place: USA:Blue River Watershed | collected 2017-08-16 | reverse complement strand
CCGCTCCAGCGTTCAGCAATATAGTAATTATAGTTCTTTTCTCCCTTAATCGTAAGCACCTTGTTTTTAAACTCAACTGTTAAGTCTTTGTCTTCTAGGCCAGGAACGTCCGCTGTTACAATATAAGTTTTGTCATCTTCTGCAACATCAATGCTGGGTGATACAGAAAATGCTTGTTGAGAGGGCATGATAGATGAAAATCTATTTGAACTTGGCAACACACTCTCGAAAAGTAGATCCATTTCTTGGCGAAGCCTATCAAAGGGTTGTAGATCAGCGCTAGGGCGAGTCGTTAAAGAATTAATAGTCATAGTCTGTCTCCTTATTTTAGATTTTTTATACCAATTATTGTTTTTTTCGCATCAAACCATATAACAAGGTGTTAAATTGATCAACTAGATTTTAACACCTTGAACATATGAACTTTAAAAAGACAGATGAAGGTGAAAAACTATAGTTTGCGGGAAAGTGCAGGTACTAGGGTTTGTAGGCAGATTTGCGTACTTTTGAGATTGTAGATCGAGAATATCCGAGAAGATTCACAATATCGCTATAGCTTTTACCTGCGTTCAAAAGCGCGGTAATTTTTTCGTGTAATTTGGGGTTAGGCTCACGCCCTTTATATTTGCCCTCCATTCTAGCTTTTCCAATACCTTCTGCCTGTCTGCGCCGCTGATCTTCATAATCCTTGCGGGCGACAGCCGCTAGCATATCCAGCATCATACTGTTAATAGCGGTGAGCATGCGCTGTGTAAATTCATCGCTTCTGGTATTGATAAACTGATGAGAGGTTGGCAAATCAAGTGCCACTATAATAATGCCCTTATTGGCAATCTGTGATTTCAAAAGCTCCCAGTCCTGACTATTGAGGCGGCTTATACGATCAACCTGTTCGACCAGAAGGACGTCTCCACGTTGCGCAATCTAGTAGGCGAAAGAGTTCGGGACGCTTCAATATGGCCCCGCTTTCGTTTTCAATGAACCAGCCACTGATTACTTGATTGGCATCATCAACAAATGATTCCAATGCTTGTTTAGCGCGCTTTGCATCCTGCTCTTTGGTGCTGGCTCGTAAATATCCATAAATTCTGTTCATTAGTACTTTATATATGGTTTTCTAAAATAAGTACAGTATAAGTGGTATTTTGAATCATAAAACTATCATTATTGCAGGTACCTTTAAAGTACACCCATCTTACTTTTTATAATACCCTTCCCATGAAAGAATGAGGATGACTCCTCCTCTAATCTCTTTATAAACAAGTCTGTCTTCTCCATTCATTCTTCGAGACAAACAACCCCTATATCCTCTAAAAGGATATTTTAAAACTTCTGGTTTCCCTGTACCAAATGTTGCCCAATTGTTAGATTGAATATCTGTCAAAATTTAATTAAGTTTCATATTGTTTTCTTTAAAACTTAAAAAATTTTCTTGGTCACTATTATTTAGAAATTCAAATTTTATAGGTGTTGTAGCAGTTTTATGAGTTATTGAGCTAGAATCTACTGAATTCAAAAATTTCAACTTACTACGATGGGCTTTAAGAATTGCTCTTTTCTCTTTTGTCAATTTATCCTTTAGAAGGGGTAAAATACCTTTCCGAGGTATTAAATTTTTTTTCTCTTAAACAGTGTCTATTAATTCTTCTTTTAATGGTTCTATTTGATCTTCATGTTGTTTTTCCCTTTGCTCCTCTACAGTGGACATTATAGAGAGATTGGAAATTTCTTCTTTTCCTTCCCCTTTCCCTACAGCAGCAACCAAAGATTCTGCTTCCTTTTCTTCTTTTTCTAAGTAATCTACAATTTCTTCTATTAGTTTGGAAAGTTCCTCCTCCTGGCTACCAGAAGCAAGAGCATGTTGTAATGTCAATTTCAGAAGAGGAATTCAATTTTTTCAAAAGAGGAGTTCACAGAAAAATTTGTCAAGCCTTTCCAAGCAATTTTTCACCATCAGGCCTAATATTTCCTTTGGGACAAACGTGGCGGTAGAGCGTTTGCCTGGTAACGCCAAGTTCTTTGCACAGTGGGCCTATTTTTGTTTCTGGATGCCCTATGGTGGCCTTGGCGAGCCTTAATTTGGCTGAAGTCATTTTATAAGGCCTTTCTCCTTTGCGTCCTCGGGCGTGAGCGGAGTTAAGCCCTTCTTTTGTCCTTTCAGAAATCAATTTCCTTTCAAACTCTGCTAAGGAAGCAAATATACCAAATATCAGTTTGCCAGCTGGGGTGGCTGTATCAATGGCAGCCCCATGTCCTGTCAATACTTTAAGCTCAATACCTCGAGCAGTTAAATCGTGGGCTGTATTGATGAGATGCCTGAGATTTCGGCCAAGACGATCCAGTTTTCAAACAAGAAGAACATCTCCCTCTCGCAGAGCTTTCAGACATGCAGTTAACCCTGGCCTTTCCTCTTTTTTACCAGACACCATATCTTCATAAAGATGTTCAGCCTTAACGCCAGCAGCTATTAATGCATCACGTTGTGGATCCGTTGTTTGGGATCCATCAGATTTTGAAACCCTCATATAACCGATCAGCATTTTTCTCTCTTCAGAGTTATCACCTAAACGTTCGGTTATATTACAATCCTTAACTGTGTGTACGCCACAAAAAAATTGTTATTTAACCCGTAATTTTATCATAGTTCCGTATAAGGTATTAAAACATGGTTATATTACAAATCTTTAAAAGGGATTCCAAGTTCCAAAAAAATAGTATCAACTTCCCTGGTCGCTTCCGGGTCTTTCCGTCCACAAAGTTAGAGCGCCCGTAATCTTTGGGCGGATTTCCGGTTGACTCTGGCTTCTGCCACAGCTTGTTCAAACAACTCAGTTAGAGTTTCGCCTAAAGTTAATTCATGATGTTCATTATTTCTCTTGGCCGGCTCAAAACCAGATGGATAGTCATCCTCATGAATCAACTCAGGTTGAAACAGTTTTGACTGTTCGTTAGTAATACCCGGAACCCCTTCTTCAAGCATTTCCATCGCTATTGCTGCTGCTTCCAACATATTCATTTGCATTTGAAGGGGCAGATACTCGTAGGGCTTCCACATGTTTAAACCAGCGCGTATAGGATACCCACACCTATTCCAGATGTTCCTGATATGTTGGGATTGGCCAGGATAGCGTGATAGAGGGAGACTCAATTCATTTAGAAGGGAACGTAAAATCCGAAACCCAACCCCCACGTGTATGGATCGGAGTGGCAACTCAACTTTACCGTCTGTCAAAGCTTGCCAAGTACGCATATCCATTTTCAGAACTGCTTTTGTGACGGGCTTGTCCATTATTTTATCTTCTTGCCAAAACACGTAGTTGCTTGAATAACTCGTACAAGGCTGAAGCCTACAACCATGGAAGGGACAAGTTATCATGACAGGTAATTTCCATGATAAACGAAAGGCAATTTCTGGCCAGGATTTTATGCATATTTGACAGCCTCTTATGGTTGGCCGGGGGCTTAGCCATGGCCTCCAATTATTCAATGAACGGGAAGGTTGAGCTTTGGCAGGCAACAAGACAGGATACTGATCCACATAAGCGGCGAAAGTATCAGAAGCTGGGTCAAGTTGGTCAATGATGAATAGAACCCAACTCTTAAATGTCATATGAAAAATTTGATCCAAACTCAGCTTACTTCGCTCCTTGATATTCTTCAGCAACGTATGTGGCGGATTGAGGTCGAGATCATGGGGTGATATGTCATAGCCAAAGTCATATGCAAGAAGATCCTCCAGCAACAAATTATATATATTGGCAATCCTTCCCAGCCAGGAAGAGAGAGCCTCCCCTTCAACAGGTTGTCGGTACAAGGCCAAGATAAATGAGAAAATTCGTGAATAAAATATATAGAAAATATGTTATTTTCAACTATAAGCTTAACAACAAGTAGCAGATGAGTTTGGATGCAGTAAGTCTAGCAAAGAGCATGTTTATATGAGTAACAAAAATTAAAGTTTACAGATTCTAAATCAGCGGGTCTTAATACTCCCCCACAAAAGACTTTTGTGGGGGATTTCTTAACGATAAATTTCTAAAACAAGTCTGAGTGAGTACCTGTTCTAGCTAACTCAAGAACCCTCTCTTCTGCCCTATAAATAAGGAGCCAATCTGGCTCAATGTGGCATTCATAATATTTATTCCATTTGCCAGACAAAATATGTGGTCTATGTTTTTCAGGCAATGGTTTTTCCATTGCTAGTGTATTGATTATTGATTGGATTTTATCCATGCTCTTTCCGCGTTTCCTGGCAAGAGCAAGGTCTTTCTGGAATTTATTTGATGGGATGACGTTTAGCAATTAAAAAAACTTCTTATTAAACTCTTCTAATGCGTATTCCTTTACATTCCTTCTTAACATTAGGTCAAGCATAGCTTCTTGAGTTTCTTCATTTGGTATCTTCACATCAAATGGAAGACCATGGCTGAAGATAACCTGCTTATAAAACATACCGATAGCCTGGCTACTTGATAAGCCAAGTTCTTTCAATATCTCTTCCGCATTATGCTTAACTTCTGGCTCAATACGCGCCCTTACTACTTCACTTTTAGACATGTTAGCCGCCGTTTCTCTTATGTTTTTGCTTGTTGGTCATCTGATTTATCCCCATAAACTTGATCCAAAAAATCGGAAGCTTCTTTAAAAAACACAGAGGGTGTCTTACAATTTTTTTCTTCTTTCGTTAAAATAGAATCGACAAGCTCTCTTAACCCCTCAAATGTTATTTTCATCGGATTGTCGATCATTATTTTCTCCTGAATTAAACCTTTATAATATATAATGTAGCACAAAAGAGCTACATTTCAAGTGTAAACTCCTATCTCATCTTATGAATGACGGAATCAATAAGGGGGGGGTGTGCGAGAAGCTGACGTAATGTGCAAAGTAACGTGGCTTTTATAGGAGACCATCCCAAACCGGCCTCCGGCATCGGAAAGACGAAAAACTTACAAACCCTGCTGTAGTATATTGATTAAAAAAAGAAAACAACCAAAGAAGAAATTTTGAAGTAAATTTTTAAGTTATTGTTTTTAAAACATATTATACTAATTTTTTCAACAAAACCTATCTCGCCTTTATTGAGATATTGCCTTATGCTTTGCAGACCTAGCCCTTTCCCTGAGTTCTACATCAATATAACGGTCCGTAATAGCGCCTGAGCTATGACCCGCGTACGTACAGGTTTTCTCGCGGACGTCGTTTGACGTCTTCCGAGATGCCTGTATGTCGTAGTCAATGAACTGTAGCTATTCGAAGACCATTGGCTTCTTCCTTGCTGCCCTTTAATTCCAGCAAATCTGCTGCCCGGTCAAAACAATTTTGAACAAGGCTACGAATAAGGCCGCCATGGGTAATCGGTTTGTTTGGGTTTTTGAAGCAGACTGCTAACTGCACCTTTATCTGAAAAACTCCCTACAACACTCGACTAGGAGAGTTTCTAGAACCAACCTATAATATAATTTTTAACCCCTTACTTTTATTGCCTTCTTCAAATTTTACTAATGCCTCTTTAGTAAGTTTCTTATTAGAAGATATATCAACTATTTGTAAGTTTCTCATAGAATTAAGGTAAGGAAGCGCTTGATCATCAAATCCACAGGCACGTATAGTAAGTTTCTTTAAGCTTTCAATGTGAGAAAGAACTTCAATACCTTCGTTTCCTAGGTAAGTACAACTTATATCCAATTCTTCGAGATTCTTGAGTGGTAATAAATTCCGAATACCTTCGGATGTAATCTTATTGTACGCTAAACGTAATTCTGTTAGATTTTCTAAGGGTGATAGGTATTGCATACCTTCGTCATCAAATAAATTGTTGGAAATTTCTAGTTTTCTTAAATTAGTAAAATTAGCTATAATACCCATTCCTTCATTATCAAGTGAAGTTTCAAACAAATTCATTTTATATAAAAACTTAGAAATTTCAACTAATTCCCTTAAGTCATTAAAATTTATTTCTTTGCCACCAAGGTCGATAGAATAAAATATATTTTGCAACACTATATCCTTCAATATAGTAATATTTCTACTGATGTCGTCTCCAAAACTAATTTCTGTTTTCTGATGATTTTGAGGCATTGATTCTCTATCAAAGTATAAGGATGCCTTTACAGGTTTTTGTTTTAAATCAATAAACCCTTGTTCTAGATCATCCATAGAGAAAGAATAACTAGTTAGTAAAGTAGTTATAAGAACATATTTTAGACATCTCATAATAAACACACCCCTTTATTATTTAAATTATTGTCAGATATATATAACATTTTTGTAAGATATTGTCAATCTGTTGGTGTAAAGGTAGCAATATACCCTTTTATGGATTTATTCCAATCTTCCACTTTTTCTTCCCACGTCACTTTTTTTGATTTGGATATTTGTTCTAGAATATCTGTAATATTAAAAGCTATATACATGCTTGTTAAATCTTTACACTTAGAGGAAGTTATCCCACTAGTTTTTTTGTATATCTCACCAACATTGGAATTAAAATTGTATTTGATAACTATACCGTATGGTGCTCTTGAGTTGCCAGAAGCTATTGAAATTTCTGGGGTACCCTTTTCTACAACAATTTTAGCATACGAAAGGGGATCTTCTAATACGCTATTGCTTGCTAAAACAAAATCTTCTCTTTTCATTATCATTTTAGCATTATCTTTTGATCCAAAAGTTTTTATTAACTCATCTTGAAGTTCCCCACCTACAGAATCCCAATTTGGTCCCCAAGTCATTTCTATAGAAAAGTTATTTTTCCATATATCATAGCTCCTATTTCCATGTTTTTTTGTTATGCAGTCTATAATGTGTAACTGATCTTGTTCTCTGCTAATGATAGCATTGGAAATTTCTAGCAGAAAGATTTTATCATCTCTAATTTTCTCTAATACGCTTTCTTTTGTATACTTTTCTGGTTGATCATTATACTTACGATCATCCATAGACATGGATGGATATTCTAAAAATAAAAATAAACCAATAACGTATAAAATTAATTTCTGATATTTAACCATCATAACTTATCCAATAACTATTTCTAAAATCGTATTAACATATCAATGAAATAATAAAAGAGTCAACTCTTTTCAAGAATAATTGCCCAACACTTTAACTCAAGGAAATTACTCCCTTAAATCAAGAAGTCACTTTGGAGCAGTGCATTTTACCCAAATGCTTTGCCGTTGAAGAGTGCATTGATAGCTCTTAATTCTTTATTGTATGAGGAACATTAAGTAAATTTTGCGCAATTTTTCCATGCCTTTCTTATGCAATTACACCCATACTCTGCCAAACAAAGCCCCACAACGAAGAAAATACCACAAAGAATTTTATGACTGAAGTTCTATAGAGCAGTACTCGGTTAAACCAATTGAAATTAAAAATCGTTTTGTATATGGAACTAAAGCTATGTAAAGATAGTCATCCCCATGTCCGTGAGGATTATGAAACTTATATTTATGAACAACTTTTTTAACCTCGTCTCTGTAGATAATCTGTACCTTACTCTTTCCTACCCTAGATTTTCCCGAAGTACATCCTAAGTCATTAAAAGCTTTACAGGCCTCAGAAACTGAGAATAAATTTATTTTTTGACCGTTACGGCTAAAAATGGCATCAACAAAATTAATAGTGTTTTTGTCTTTAACATGCCAAACTTTTTTATCATTATCGCAGTGATGGTGAATGCTGCATAGGGTACTACTATGATCATTTTCTTCATCATCATCTATAATTTTTTCAAATGAATGACTAACGCAAGTCGTACATTTCTTAACTTTTCTTTCCCGCTTTTCAGTCCGCTTATTTCTTGCGTTTTCTATCCACTCAAGATTTTTTTGATTAAAAACACTTTCCTCAGCTAAAGCCAGAGTTTTCCTATTTTCAGAATCTTCATCCGAATTTGAGGATGAACACCCTTCACCTTCATTTATTGTAATGTATGGAAACGTATACGTTGTTATGGCGCCAACATCATTCTTAGGGATATTTGTTTGCTCTGCTTGTTCAATCTCTTGAAGCGAGGGAGGGACATGGTTCTCTTTAGCTTTTAGAAGCTCTAAATAATCTAATTGTTGCAATTTCGCAACGGCATCTGCATGACCCTGATTAGAGGCCATTACAAAATATTCCCGCGCCCGTTCAGGATTTTTTTTCTTAATCCCCTCTCCTTCTAGCAACATTTGTGCGTAATAAAACTGACAGCAGGTATTACCATTCTCTGCTCCCAGCACGAAATATTTCTGCGCTTTAAACAAATGACCACCTTTCCCTTCTCTTGCCATTTGAGCATACTGGTGAGCCGCGCAGTCATCTCCCCCATCTGCTAAGACTTGGAAAATTTCTCTAGCCTTTGGCAGATCTTCATCTCCACCTTCTCCACTATAGAGCATGCGCGCATATTCATGCCTGAACAACTTATTACCCTTATTTGCAAGCAGCCGATAATACTCGCGGGCTTGTTCGAGGTCCGCTGACCCTCCAATGCCTTCTCTTATCATTTTGGCGTATTCTTGAGTAGAATTTTCATTACCCTTTTTTGACGCCCTAAAATGAAATTCTCGCGATATCTCTAAATTCACAGGCCCTGAATCTTTATCCTGAAGTAAAAAAGCATAATCTGATTCTGCTTCTGTATTGCCAGCTTCTGCGCTCTGTCTCATATACTCTCTTGCCTGTAGTAAGTCTTGAGAACCACCTTCTCCATTTTTTAACATACACGCCAAATGATATAGGATTTCAGGATTATTATTTTTAGCTAGGTCGTTTAATAGTTTTCGTGCTATGATTTGGTCCCTATCTCCTCCTTCCCCATTTTTGAGCATTAGCGCGTACCTAAACATGGAGGGTTCATGATTTTTATTCGCAGCTTTTTCTAAGTATAAGCGCGCAACCTCTAAACTCTTTATACCTCCAGCACCTTTCATTACCATATCTGCATAACGGTACTGGCTCTCTTTATCACCATTCTCAGCAGACACAAAATAAGCGTACCTCAAAGTATCATCATGATGGCTTTTAAGCTGTGGAAAATTAGTCATCGCTTCTATGCACCCATTTTCCAGAGCAAACCTTAACCAAATTGGCTGTTTGGTTATTTTAAACATACAAAATCCAGCTGTCCCTATGTCTTTTTGAGTAATGGAATGAAAAAATAATGAAAATGCCTTGGAAAACTCATGCGGTATAACATTATAACCATTAGCCATGCGTAAAATATCTATGTCAAATAGAGCGTCTGGATTGAATTTTAGTGTTGATCGATAGCGGCACGCTTCACAACTTTTGGTATCTAATAATACATCTAACTTAAGGGGTTTTAGATATCTATTGAACGTCTTGCAAACTAAACAACTGCAAAATTTTTTTTCTTCCTTTAGCGGAACTTTCAAATAAGATAAGGCTTTTGACTTATGATATGAGTCCTCTATTATCTTGATTAATAATAAAGCTGCCCTATTATTGCCAGATTTTGCGAGCATATTTAGTTTAGTGGCTGTTTTCTTCAAATTATCCGTTTTCAATCCAGGTATTTCATAAAACCTCATTACTGTCAAAGAAGCATCCAAATAATCTTTTGATTGGGACAAAAATCCTTCAGGTACTGGTTCGATTCTCTTTAGACAATCATCTTTCATATCAACTAGATTGTTAGATTCAATGTAATGAAGGTAAGATTCACCTATTGTGCCCCCCAGTTTTCTAAGCTTTAAAAACCCAGAACATGCTTTTTTATATTCTCCCTGTTCAAAAGCGTCTATACAATCCTGTAAAACCATTCGATTACTAGAATCTAAATTTTCTCTTTCAAAATCGTCTGCACAAAGGCCATCTGCTGAGTAAATGGCTAAGAATAGAGACAATACAAAGAATGAAATAAAACGCGTAAAGAATTTCATACAACCACCTCATAAATTTTTATCAACTTAACTTCTTTTAAGCTTATTGGCCTTGTAAGCCCAAACACTCCATTTTTCCGATATAGTATAGATAATATAACAGATCAGTCTTATAATTTTCTCATGCGCAAATACCTAATTAATATCCATTCCATTCATCATAATAATTTACATAAGTGATATATTAAATTTTAATATATAGTTTGCTGAAGTATTTTTTGTAAAAACGTGGACAACAAATTAGATTGAAAAATTTTTTCTATAATTTATTTAAAATTAAAACAATATCTCTCGTCATTTAATGCAAGCCTTATTAACTATAATCTTTATATTTTCTGTAGCTATGATCAAAAACGTTATATACTCACATCCTATCCCTTCTTCTGCTTTTTAGTTTCTTTTACCGTAAGTTTTTTATGCTCACTTTCTAAATTAACAATGTTTTTGCTGTTTTTATAGGTTTGGAACGATTGTAGGCATATTTCTTGAAAAGACAGGCCTGTCCTTGTCTTTAAGCGAATAAGATGCGTTTTAACGGTAGATGATGCCATGGAAAGAATGCTGCCTATTTCTTTATAAGATTTACCTTCTTGAGCAAGATGCACGCAGAGAGCTTCATAAGTCGTTATATAATTATTAACGTCATCTCCAATATAGAAACGGGAAGATCGTTTTGGCAAAAACAAGTATTTACGATTCACTCGATGTCCATACTTTTGAATTTTTAAGGGATTCTTTGCTAGTTCTTTTATAAGATAGCGGGCTCTTGCTGGAAAGGTTTGCGAAAAGGTTTGAAGATCTTTCAGTATATATAAATAGTAGGCAACGGGGGAAGGATGAGGTTCAGACATCGCGAAAGTTGTACAATCATAAAAAGTTTTTCTTCGGCTCAAGATTGTGAGGCCGTGATAAACTCCTTGTTTTTCTTTCAAGAATAAGAGTTGAGCTTCAGATAGGATTTCATCCCAAAAGCAAAATGAATTTTGACGCGTATCAACTGGCAAATGTATTTTAGGCTCAATAAATCCATCTTTAAGAAATTCCTTAAAAAATTCAGGATGATTTGCTAGAATGATGGAGGTGCTATTTTTATAAATTCTCTTAAACTGAAAGTAAGATAATTTTCTCGGATGGAGGAAAAAATTACAAATCTTATCAACTTCTTGTGCTAAGATTAGCCCATCATAAGAATCAATATTAATCAACAGTAACATCCTACGTTTTACAACTGGATGAAACTCTGAAAATATAACAGAAATTGTCAGCTTCCGTCGTTGCTTATAAATGTCATGTCATCAGAGCCTCTTTTTATGGAGGATTAGCACATGACAATACAATCCCTTGTACACCAACAAGGATGACGAAGCGTCTTGGTATGAGGGTATAGGATTCGTTTTGTTTCGAGAGCAAAAATATAAATATCTAAGGTGTCGCTCAAGTATAATATAAAAACTTGCTCCGAGAAACATTAGCTGATAAATTTTACTTTTCAATTTTATCTCTAAGGGCTACGCGGAGCCTTTAATCCGCGACCACCCCTCTAAACACATTCCTAATTGTTTTTTAGGTAATGCAAGGCACCTTTAACGATTTTTCTTTTTAATAGTACCCAAGCAGTTATACATTTAAGATAATAAACAGTAGAAGTCAAGGGGTATATTGCCTCAGCCACAATCTCATGTTAATACCCTCGGAAAAGACAGACCTATAACATTAGAAATCCTCCCCTTACCCCCGCTCTCGTTGTCTTAAATAACTTCTATTACATGTCATAGCTCATGCCGCGGGAAATTGCGCGTTCCCAATTTTAAATCTATTGCGCGACCCTACTTAAAGCTGCCTCGCTTTGTGAACTTTCAATCTTCTCTATAAATCTTTCGTCCTTTAAGTGTGATTCGGCAATAGAGCTTAGAATATCATCTATTTCATTCCTCTGGGGACCTTTCCGCGGAGTTTTTTCATACCTCTCACACAAAGAAATAAATTCTTGTGTGGTCAATTCTAACTTACCTGAGTTTTGGATGAAGATGGTTTAGTTGTTTATGATAGAATTCGTGATACCTTGCATTTAATGATAGATACCGGATTGAATAAGGTGGACACCTAATAAACTTTTCCCCCTCTTACGGCTCCTGTGGAAAACAACGTCATTCGGTTAGTAGGTAGCACTGGCTTTTAGACATAATTATGCTGCCATATATAAAAATTTAAGTGAGTGGCAAATAGAATCCATATAAAATAAACTATCATTAATAGGGATACCAATCTTATACGTGCATATGAAAAATAAATAATCATGGCAACAGTGATATCCATAACCAGTAAACACGCAAGGGAAAATCCTGTTAAGTGATAACGAAAAAATAAAGGCGCCCAGCTCCAGTTTAAAATTAACTGCATTATATATAAGCTCTTTATACGCAGCAATTCTGGAAAAGATTGCTGGCGCCAAATGATCCACCCACAAGTAGCAATTATCGCGTACAGAATAGTCCACACGATTGGAAATGAATAGTT
>JACCDO011088196.1_pt1 | contig 12414 bp, 12 predicted proteins | sample 7446101 | NCBI WGS metagenome assembly JACCDO01 (sample SAMN15323440, study PRJNA562643) | freshwater metagenome | isolation source: river surface water | place: USA:Blue River Watershed | collected 2017-08-16 | reverse complement strand
GTCTCTCACTAGTCTCTCACCAGTCTCACTAGAACCCCCTCCAACTCTTTCACATTCACACACATATTCAATTCCTCTTCCACCCTCGTCATCTCTTGAAAACGTATGTAGGAAACTCCTACTGCTTCACACATTTCCTTGTACTGCTCTTGTTTCCATTCTTGCTTATATTGACCAGGCTCAAAGCGAGGTATTAGCTCGATAATTGTTGTTCCCTGATTGGCCAGAAAAGAAAAGGTCAATGCGCCACTATTGGGTGAGAGAATAACTTGTGAAGTAAGAAAAAGATTTATCTTTTCTTCTAATTTTAATGTTTCAAGATTAACATAAAGACAATTGAATTTATCCAGCATTTGAATAAGCTCATCTTCATTTAAGACTTGACGTTTTTTAATACCAAAATTACCAGTTATATTTTCAGAGTTCTTTCTTGTGATGTAGACACACTTTCCTTTTACAACAGGTGTTGAAGGGATATGCTTAAGAAAGAGATTTCTTAAATAAATATGAGTAGCAGGGTGAACATTTATACCTACTTGATGAAGGATTACAGGTTCTCCGTGATTATAAAGAAACGCTTGTGAATCTATATTGGGTAATCCAGCAATAGAGTCCATAAAGGTAAAGTCATCTTTTAAGAAGTTCATAATTTCATAATTAATTCCTGCTGTGGAATACGTAAACTTGGAACCATTCTCTCTCTTCGGTCCAGCTTGATCATTATCTCCTCGTTTAGACAACGCAGCCAGAGCATTTTTGTCTTGTTCCAATAGAAATTCTTTCATATAAGGAATATAGACTCTTGGTTTTTCAGAAGAAATATGACGAAAGCCACCGACCATAAAAATTAAAAAGTGATAAATAAAATACCATCCACGATTCTCAATATAATAAATAGGTTCTGCCATTATCAAAAAAGATGTTTAATACTTTAGGTCAAACCACGGTTTATTCTAAAGAAAGATTCTCTATATTCTTAGTAATGAAGCTCTGTTTTCTTATTACAGGCTTGTTACGGAATTTCAGTAAAACTCTTTTTCCTTTTCTTTGCTCCTTAGAAAAGGATCACGAGGTTGATATTTATATTTATACAAGCAAAGATACTACTGATTCTAAATACTTGAACAGCTATAATACTTCTCTATCTGAGATTGCTGGACATCCTAATGTAAAGCTTTTTCTTTTACAAGATATTTATCTAGAAAATATTGAAGAATTCTCCCAAAGAGAGAAAAATACTCTTTATCAATGGTATCGTCTTGAAAAACTTGTCAGTTTATTACCTAATATTTCTTATGATTGGTATATTCGTATACGTCCTGATATTGATCTTCAAATAACGAGCGATGTTTTTTTAAAAGTTCTCTCATCTTTATCAAAACAGAATATTCATATACCTATTGGCAATGATATATTTGATCCTTCCTTTATAAAAGACATTGAGCTAAAACCTATTAATGATCAGATTGCTTTTATTCCAAAAGAATTTCTTTCCATATATTGTAATATTTATTCTTCCATTCATCTACAAGATAGACCCTTAGTGTCAGAATATATCTTAGCTAAGCAACTCGCTGACCATTCTATTCAAGCACAACGCTTTTATCTTCCCTATAGTCTATGTCTTTCTTCCTGTAAAGTCCTCGCTATAGCAGGAGATTCTGGATCAGGTAAATCCACGATTGTCAAAGCTATAGAAAATATCTTCCCTTTTGACTCTAGTGTTATTTTAGAAACAGACAGATATCATAAATGGGAAAGAAGTCATTCGAACTGGTCCTCTATCACACATCTTCATCCTGATGCGAATAATTTAGAAAAGATGTTAGATGATACCTATTGTCTAAAATTAGGTAAAGATATTTTCTCTGTTGATTATGATCATAGCTCAGGAAAATTTACAGAACCCAAACATATCCAATCAAGAGATATTGTCTTACTTTGCGGTCTCCATACCTTGTATCAAAATACCTTACGCGAACACGTGGATATCAAAATATATGTAGATACACAAGAAGAATTAAAAACATTTTGGAAGTTACAACGCGATGTCTGCCAGAGAAATTATTCTGAAGAGCAAGTCTTAGAAAAAATAAAGAAACGTCAAGATGATTTTCGATCTTTTATTCTTCCTCAAAAAGATCACGCCAATATTATATTTTCTTATTCTACTAGCAAAGATAATTTAGGAGATTTACATCAAGTGTTAACTGAAAACAAACTCCAATTTGAAATACAAATTAAACACGAGCTTCTTCCTTATTGTTTTACTTTTCTAAATGTATTCTCACAATCCTTTAGTAAACTCCCTAAGGATACCATTTCCTTTTTAATTAAAAAACAAATGGATAAACAAACAATCATTGAAGCCTTGAAACAGGAAAATATACGATGTAATATAGAGAATCTTTTATCTGGTTATTTGGGTGTTATTCAAGCCTTGACCTTAAGATTACTCTTTCATAATTAATCAGAATGATTACTCAAGCAGATAAAGATCTTTATAAAAAATTATGTATTGTTTTTGGAGCTTTCCAAGAACTTATCCAAGGTGCTGGAGGCAATATCTCGATAAAATCAGATTCACAAATTATACTCAAAGCTTCTGGTGTAAGTTTGTCTGAAACAACCGATTCATATGGATATGTTCTTTGTAAGAAGGAAACATTAGAAGTACTGGAAGGAGAAGGTAAACCCAGTATGGAATCAGGATTCCATTGTTTACCACCACGCATCATTGTTCACTTTCATTCTTTGTCTTGTCTGACAAAATTCAGGATGGAAGAAAAAGATATCTTGTATTTGCCTTATACACAACCTGGTGATACATTGTCTAATGTCTTACATAAAAATTATAGCCATCAACCTATTGTCTATCTTACAAACCACGGAATTATTTTATTGGGTGATACAGAAGAAGAGATTTATGATTCTATGAAAAGAATTTTTTCTGAAGAATTCTATACAGTTTTTCTCCAAGTCAAAGAACTCTATGAGTTCTTATCTTGTTGTATTTTAGAAACCTATACCAAGAAATCTAAATTTTCTTTCTTTACATCCTATACGCCTGACATATTTCTCTTTTTACGACGAGCTCCATTCTATATTCATACTACAGAAAAAATTCAAACTAGACTTCAAGAGTATATAGAAAAAGAAAAATGTCTACCAGCAATTATTCATATCAATAGTTTTACGTTTGTAGTTGGATCAACCTGGAAGAAATGTCTAAATATTCGTGACGTCTACGAAGGTTACTGTAAACTTATGGAAAATCGCCCATCATCGTATCTTCTAGAGTCAGACTGTGAAGACCTACTAAGCTGTGAAAAAGAAGCCTATAGACTTCGATAACTAAGAAATTAGCGGAATGAAAATAAGAAGTTTGCGAGGGTCCAAGCCTATATCCAAGCTTCTTTATGAAGATCCGCTGCGCCAGACATTTTGTTTCGAATTTCAAAATGTTCTTTTCTCAGGCAGACATCTTCATTATCCCAATTGCCTACTTTATACGAACAATCAGCTTGTCAATCCTTACGATGAACGTGTTATGTCACTTCAAAAGGATACTTTCTATGACAATGATGAGTGGGAATTTACAGAACAGCCTATGTTAGAAACTACAGAAGAATTACCTTGTTTTTTCTTTTTATATAACGTAGATAATTATTATCATTTTCTTTATGATACTCTTCCTATTCTTCACGCTTATTTCGAATTAAAGGAAAAACATCCTCAATTAACACTTATCATACAAACATCACATCCTACTAAGAAAACACTGCCTCCCTTTGTTACCGAATTCTTAACAGCCTTAGGAATTCTTTCTTACCAGTTCGCCAGAGAAAATACACTTTACAAAACCCTTTTTGTAGCTAGCTCCTTGACCCACGGAAATCAGTCTAACTCAGCACCTTCTTCTCAAGCGTATACTGTCTGGTCGAGACTCCAATATTCAAGGGTATATACACTCCCAAAACGTTTGTATATCTCACGTCGTTCTTGGATTCACGGAAAAACAGAGAATATAGGAACAAATTATACAGAGAGACGTAAATGTATAAATGAAGATACCGTGGTTGAAACACTCCAATCCTTTGGGTTTGAAGAAGTCTTTACAGAATTACTTACAACCGATGAAAAAATTTTCTTATTTCAGAATGCGGAATGTGTCGCTGGAATTGTCGGTGGAGGAATGGCGAATTTACTCTTGTCACCGCCCTCAACAAAAGCTCTTTGTATTACAACACCTTATTTCTTAGATATCAATAAACGCTTTGAACATTCCATGAATCATACACAAATCAAGTATTCACCCTGCTCCGAACATATATACAAGGAATGGAAATATAAACCTTATTCACGTGTGCGTATTCAAGGAACCAACGGCCCTTATGATGGATGTATAGGTGAGATAGAAACTAAATTAGTTGATATGTATATTGTTTCTTTGTCACTCAATGACGTCGCAGGGTTTTCCCAAGACTTTAAGTTTGAAAAAAGACCTTTTTATGAAGGTCAACTGGAAGCTATAGACCCAGGCCTCAATAGTCCTTTTATGATTGACATTGAATTACTAAAAAAAGATTTAAAGTCTTTATTGGAAAATACATAGACGATGAAAATTATTATTCCTATGTCTGGTATAGGCCGCCGCTTCCTGGAAGCGGGTTATAAAGATCCTAAGCCTCTTATTCCTGTGGATGGGAAGCCTATGATCCATCACGTGATTGATCTCTTTCCAGGAGAAAGTGACTTTACTTTTATTTGTAATGATGAACATCTAGCCACTACCGATATGCGAAAGATTTTAGTAGACAAGGTTCCTACTGCAAAGATCTTTTCTGTTCCTATTTCCAATCGCCAAGGACCTGTTCACGCAGTAATGCTCATCGCAGATTCTATAGATGACTATGAAGAAGTCATAGTATCCTATTGTGATTATGGAACACAATGGAACTATAAAGAATTTTTAGATACTCTTCATAAACACGAAGCCGATGGAGGTGTTGCTTGTTACACTGGATTTCATCCTCATATGTTAGGCACCGACCATTATGCCTACTGTAAACATAACAATATGGTCATTCAAGAAATTCAAGAAAAGAAGCCTTTTACTGATAACAAAATGTCTGAGTATGCTTCCAATGGGACCTATTATTTCCGCACAGGAGCTTTGATGAAATACGCGTTTCAAACGTTAATGGATAGACAACTTTCTCTGAATAACGAATATTATGTGAGTATGGCAATGAATATGTTGATTGAAAAGGAATTACAAATACGTATCTTTGAAATTCAAAAAATGCTTCAATGGGGAACACCAGTAGACTTGGAAGAATATCAGCAATGGTCAGAGTATTTCCGTAACGCTAATGAAAAACCTTTATCCTTTCGTGGAGAAGAACCTTATACGCTTTTATTACCTATGGCTGGCGCAGGAAGCCGATTCCAGATGGTAGGCTTTACTACACCCAAACCTTTATTGCCTGTGGAGGGCAAAGAAATGGTCATTAGAGCAGTAGATTGTTTACCACCCGCTTCCCAAAATCTTTTTATTTGTCGTAACGAACACTTAGCACAGTATCCCATCCAACACGTCCTTGAAGACAATTTCAACCATACTCGTATTCACGGTATTGATCATCTTACAGAAGGACAAGCGTGTACGTGTGAAATAGGCATTCAGCAATTTCATCTAGAGAACTCACAACCGCTTTTGATTTCGGCGTGTGATAACGGAGCTTATTATGATGTGGATTCCTTTTATAAACTCTTGGATGATCCCTCTGTAGATGTTATCGTGTGGTCCTTTACCAATAATCGCACGAGTAAACTCTATCCTCATATGTATGCTTGGTTAGATGTAGATTCAGAAGGAAATATAAGAGATGTATCTATTAAGAAACCCTTCACCAATAAAGAAAATAAGCATTGTATCATTGGAACGATGTATTTCCGCACGACTGGTCTTTATTTAGAAGGACTTCAAGAGATTTACCAAACCAATCAACGCACGAATGGGGAATTTTACGTTGACAATCTGTTAGTTCCCTTGATTCAAAAAGGCTATAAGGTAAAGGTCTTTGAGGTCAAAAACTATCTTTGTTGGGGAACACCCAATGACTATAAGACTTATTGTTACTGGAGTGAGTATTTTAAGAGACAAAACCTTTCTGAATAGAAACAATGGAAGGCCATACAATTTATTATATGGAAAATAGAGGGTTTGCCTTTCTCTTTCATTTCTTTATGTTTACTATTGGTGGACTCCGTCATTGTGAAGGAAAACGTCCTCGTATTTATATTCCGTATCTGCGACCTTCCTTAAAAGAGTTTGATAGAAAAATAGTAGAGTCACTTTGTTCTGAAGAAAAAGATTTAAATCCAACCAAAGACTTTCCACTTGATTATAATTGGAAAAATCTGGATGTTCATTATGAAATTTGTGATTTATTAAAGGATAAATATGAATTTTTATTTACACTAGAGGATTTTCCCAATTTAGAGTCTTACACGGTAGTAAAATGTCACGGAGAACCTGATACTACGTGGTATAAGGCTTTCCCATTTTTAAAATCACTCTTTGAAGAGATTGTTGGACACGCTTCCCTAAATCCAACTCAATATGTCTATATAACAAGAAAAGGATCCCAATCTATTAGTCTTCATAAAGGAAAACTGGTTCGCTGTATTTTAAATGAGGAGGAGCTTCTAGACACTCTCACTCCTCTAGGATTTCAATGTATACAATTAGAAACACTTTCCTTTCCAGATAAGATACGTCTTTTCCAATCTTCTAAAATAGTCCTCGCACCTAACACTGCTGCGCTTATGTTTTGTCTATTTTCAAATAAAGATTCCCATATCATAGAAATGATACCGCGTTACATTGTAGGTCAGTATAATACGCATTGGGATCAAACGCAATATCAAATAATGTGTGAACATATGAACCTTTCCTATACCCGTTTCCAACAATTTCGCGAGGTTGAAGACAATTTAAATGCTGTGATAGAAACAGAAGCTCTCTATCAATGTATAACCTATTTTCAGAATGCTGCCTAAACAAAAGAATAAAAGAGTGTATAACTCTATGATTACCTTTATTATTACAACAAGTTTTATTCTAGATCCTTCTCTTTGCGAAAATCTAAATGAGAACCTCATTCCTCACTTGCTCAATATGCGCTATGTTCAATATCTTCAATCTATTCCTAGAGTCATCCAATTTGCGAAAGAATTAGGAGCCAGAGTTATTGTGGTGGAAAACAATGGATATCGTGAAACATTTTTTGATACTTTAGGATGTGAGGTCTTGTATACGAACCATAATATTATTCAATCCAGAACAAAAGGAATTAAAGAATTATTGGACATTTGGGCTTGTATAGAGCATTTTAAAATTCCTGATGAAGAGTTTATTGTAAAAGTAAGTGGACGCTATGCTATTGATTTTAACGGAAATTTTTGTAAAGAACTCAGAAAATACAATCCAGAAACTACCGATTGTATTCTCCGCTATGGATGGTTTGGTGATATGTCCAATGAAGAGCCTCATGATAATTGTTTGACTGGTCTTATTGGTATGAAATGTAAATATGTGAAGCAAATTCAACATAATGATGCGAATCTTGAGTGTGTTGAAACCAACTGGGCTCGTGTCAGTTTACAAATGGAGCCATCTCGTGTTATTCCTATCAAAGGTTCTATTGGTTACCGAATGTATGAATGGAATACGTTTGATTATAAAGACCTTTAATTCTTTTTCTGAACAAAGACTTGTGTATCTTTAATAGCAGGATGGATATGAATTCTATCCCTAAATCCTTGAAAAAAAGCTATAATTCCTCTTTGTGTATAATCATCACCTCCCCAGCCAAAATCGTCAATAACCATATATCCGTTGGGTTTTAATTTACGAAAAGCTAATACACAATCTTCAAGAACATATTCAGGTTTGTGGTTACCATCAATATAAATCATATCAAAATATTCGTCTGGAAATTTGACTAATTCTTTGTGCGAATATCCACGATGAACACTGACTTTCTTCTCAATACCTGCTGCTTTGATATTTTCTCCAAAGGTGGAGTAAATAGAAGGCATTTCTCCTTTATATTCATCATAATCACTGTAGTCTTCCCAAGGGTCAATACAATGAAGTTCCGAATCCGGATGTGTAGCGTAGATTTTCTCAACGCTAATAAGATTTGCACCATAATAAGTGCCCACTTCTAAATATTTGATGGGCGCATCTCCTGGTTTGATTTCGGATAACCAATTATTCGCTAAACGCAAGGCAACTCCTTTAAAATTCTTTAATTCCATCCTGATTGGTTTCACTAGTTCGCTTTAGGTAATTTGTAAGCCATTTTCAACTCCGTGGTAATATTCCGCAAATCCACGCTTTTCAATGTCTATATTATAATACTCTAATATATATTCCATAAATGGACGGTAGCTTTGCCAAGCTAATTTATTAGACCATTTTCCATTACAAAACAGATGACAAAAGGCTATCCACTCCGTAAATGGACGCCCTAAGGTAAAGAGAGGGACTAAACTTTTTTTCGCAAATCCATAGACTTTCTTCGTAGATAAAGCCTCTTGAATACCACAAAACTCAATGGTCTTATAAGTTTCGTTAGAAAACTGAGTCATAATTTCTAGAAAGGTTGAGCGTTTCCAGATACTCGGCGCAGGATCATAGGGTGTTGTAAACCAACTACACATATTTTTTTCTAATTTTGCGATAGGCATATCTTGAACAGATGTAACATAATATTGGCTGGGAAACATACCTAATGCAAATCTGTCTACAGATTGTTCAGTCATCCATTTTAAAAGTAAATCAAAATGATTAGAATCAAATCTTGTTATAATATCTATATCGTGAAAAAATAAGACATAATCCGATTTTAATCTTTTTAATACACTAACAAGTCTAGCAGGATGGGTTAATTTGTCATCATAGACATAAATATCGTGCTTTTGAAAACGTGGATCTTCAGGTTGGATATCTATAGAAAATCCAACACGTCTCGCAATAATATTCTGGTCTACAAAATCTAACATTATGGGCCAAATATCCTTATAATCAGAATGTGTATGTATAATAATATCACAAGTCATCTACATTCGTTTTAAAGAAAGGTTTAAGCTTTGAGCATCAAGGAATGGAACATGGAATGAACATATTCACTAATCTCTCTGGATCGTCCAATATATTCAAAGTAAACACTCCCTTCGTGCGCAACGTGCGTATACTCCAGATCAGGAACTACACAAAATTCAAAATTATTAATTAAAAGCAAAGTGTTCGCATAGATAACATCACAACAGAAGCTAACTTTGGATAATTCATCATTTGTGTATCTTTCTAAAACTTCTAATGCTTTCTTGGATAAGACATAGTTTCCTGTATTGAAGCAAGTGGTCAAATGAAGATCTTGTTTACTGCGAATTAATTCACCAATACGCCAAGGACTGAGTAACATTCCAGAAAAGGCACTGTAGTCAAAATTAGGTAAGGCTTTACTCGGCATATAGATACGATGAAGATTGTTTGGGTCAAATACTTTACAGAGTGTTTCAAAGTAGGTAATATCCGCATAATTATCCGAATCAATTAAGGCAATCCAAGTATTGGTCGCGCGTTTCATACATTCTAATTTATTTAAGAAAGGACCTAGACGCGTCTGATTCTGAAATACTTTTATTTTGGGATTTTCTCCATAGACTTCCTGAATCTTTCGAAAATCCTCTCCTGTTTCGTCCACCAAAATAATTTCCGAAATGTAGGGATTTGCCAGATATTTGGGTAAAGAGCTTTCCAAAAAACTCCAGCGTTTCATAGTCGCTATACATAAAGAAAACTGAGGAAGCATACTCTAGTTAGTGGATATACTATGGCTTTAGCTTTATCTGATATCTTTCGTATGCCTACTGGGGTAGTCTACCCACCCTTTAAAAACGGATTGTATTTAGAAGAAGCTTTCTATTTCTTTTACCAAGCCAATAAAGAACATTTTGAAACACTTCCCTATGTCTATATCCCTGCGTTTTGGACCAATGTTCAGATTCATCCCCAGTTTTCGCAATTCAAAGAGAGAATGCAGGAAGAACTGGATGAAGCGATCAAGGTCTATTCTCCTGACCAAAAGTTCTTTACCATCGTCCAGCACGATGATGCTTGTCTCTTACGTCTTCCTAAACATACACTTGTCTTTGGAGCTTGCTCAGGACATATACCTCTTCCTCTCATTTATGAAGATAGACAGCGATTATTAGACTCGCTACCCAAACAAACCTTTGCGCAAAAGCCTATTCTCTTAAGCTTTGTAGGATCCTTAACTCACACACTCCGTCGAGAAATGGTCCAGTATAAAAAAGATCATCAGATGCCTTGGATATTGGATACAGGTGATGAACCACTGGATGCTCATAAACCTCGTAATCAAGTCTTTCTGGATACTACACGCGAGAGTCGATTCTGCTTAGCACCACGAGGGTATGGACGTTCTTCCTTTCGTTTTTTTGAAGCCTTTCTTTTAGGATCTATTCCTGTCTATATTTGGGATGATGTCGAATGGTTACCTTACAAGGAACATCTGAACTACAAGGAATTTTGTATTTCGGTAAATATGCAAGAACTTCCCAGTCTTCAAGAGAAACTTTCCTCTATTACTGAAGAGCAATACAATACAATGCTGGCCAAATACAACGAGATTAAAGAATGGTTTAGTTTGTTTGGAATGTCTCGCTATATTTTGGAGTATTTACTTTCTCATCCGAATCTATCTATAGAGTCCCTCCCTTATTATAGAGGACAAGGTAGCCTTTGACCTTAAGGATATTTGATTTAATCAGAAAGATGAAGATTCACTTCTTGTCCTTTAAAGGAGAATATTATCCAGGAAAATTCAGTAGAGCCAGAGATGCTCTTATACCAATGGTCCAAGCGATGGGTGTGTTTGATACTATCCAGATCGTTTCAGAAACAGAATTACTAAATGATCCTGAATTCCAAAAACATACTCCCTTTATTATTCAGAATCGTCGCGGATTTGGATACTGGATATGGAAACCTTACGTGATTTACAAGAAACTCTGTCAAATAGAAGAAGGCGATATTTTATTTTACTGTGATGTCTGTACAAGTTTACGTGTAGAAGGAAGAGAACGCTTTCTAGAATATATTGAATTTGTCAAACAACATCCACAGGGCAACCTTTTTTTTTCCTACAGTAATCTTATCCGTGACTGGTGTAAGATGGATACGATTAAATGCCTAGATGCGGAAAATGTGATGAACGAATGTGAAGTCGTCGCAGGTGTTTTATTTACAACAGCAAATGCTCAAAATAAGGAATTTTTCTTAGCCTGTTATACTGTCTTATCTCACTACCATTTAGTAGACGATAGCCCTAGTGGCCTACCGAATGCGCCCACCTTTCACGAACACCGCCACGATCAAAGTATATTTTCTATAATGACCCGAAAATATTTACCTGCCTCTATTTCTAACACGTATACCAGTGAGGAGCTGAATTTTTACAAACGAGAAGAGGAAGGCCAACGCTTTCCTATCTGGACTCAAAGTAATTTTTATATCTAAAGATTCTCAAGTATGGTAAATCAATGTCTTATACCGTGCGATATGAATGTGGGGGTCGCCTAGGCAATTGTGCGTTCCCCTACGTCTTATGTATTTTATATCAGAAAATATATGGATACCGATATGAAATACATCCACAACCGAACGAAGTCGTGATTAATGATGCGGTTTATTTACAGCATTTTGTATCCAAAGATGAACTTGTCTTGCCCCAGATTCCAGCCAATCTTGTCTTTCAAGGTTATTTTCAACACGATACTTATTTTAAACGCTGTAAACAACTTTTAATGGATTTTATTCAGGAACATCCAGATCAACGCTTAATTACAGGATGGAAAGAAAGTATGCCTGCAGAAATCTTGACTAAAGACTATCTGCCTGAACTTACTCTAGATAAGGACGATCTCGTTATTCATTTACGTCTTGAGGATAAATTATGCGAAACCATTAAAGAAAATAGCGCTCTTTTTGTCATTCATCCAGAAGATTATGCGCAGGTGCTTTCGAAACTTTCTTACAAACAAATCTACTGGGTAATGAATGCTCCCAAAGACGTGTTGGAAAAAAAATATATTGCTTACTTACAAAAAAAATGGGGTGGTCTGTTTCAAGCTCGAAGCTTGGAGGAAGATATGTGTCTGATGAGAAAAGCAAAGACACTTGTCTGTAGTCGTTCTACTCTTTCTTGGATTTGTAGTGCGTTCAGCCAGGAAGAGCAAACTGTCTATATGCCTGAAGCTTACGAAACGTGGTCTCACGAGACCTTTCATAGCGTCCATCCCCAAACCTTTTAT
>JACCDO010155693.1_pt1 | contig 12417 bp, 12 predicted proteins | sample 7446101 | NCBI WGS metagenome assembly JACCDO01 (sample SAMN15323440, study PRJNA562643) | freshwater metagenome | isolation source: river surface water | place: USA:Blue River Watershed | collected 2017-08-16 | reverse complement strand
TCGTCTTTTACCGAATATATTAAAAAATAAGAAGATGACCATTGAAAAAGTGGAATTTGAGAAGTCAATGGTCTTTTTACAATTTGATAAAAAAACGGAAGCCTATTTATTAAAGATTCAAGAGATTTTAACAGAAAAATGTGGATTATCAAATAATAATAAAAGAATTATGAGACCACATATCACATTATTTACAGATCGAATACCAAATAATTTTCGTAGAGGAGTTCAAGAGAAGAATAAAATTTTAGAAGAGATAGGAAGTAAACTTCCTATCACTATTCAACTACATAAATTATGGTTTATCAAGTTTAATAAAGATGTATCCGATACTCGAGTTTTAGAAGAGATACGATTTTAAGTCCATCCTTTTTATAATCACACTTTTTTAAGTTATTCCTAAAAAAATAGAAAAATGAAAAATATTTTTAAGCAGGTATATCTTGAAGTTCATTCTGGTAAAATTTAAAGAATACGAAAGCTAAGACACCTCCCAAAAGTTGAGCGATAACATAAACTCCTAATTTTTCTAATGATAATTCATCATTTAAATATTAAAAATATAATTTGTATAAAGTTTATCATCATAAGATATAAAGTAATTTTGAATTATATTTTTTTCTTTAATTTCGTTAATACTTTCTGAAAGTATTAAATACCAATCAATTTTATCTGATAAAACATCCATTTGGCTAATACGAATAATGGAATAACCATTTTTATTTGCACATTTCATTTTATAAATATCACGTTTAAATTGAGATTCTGGACTTGCCCAATTCATAACTTGAATAAAATGTTGATTCCCATCAAGTTCAATAATAATATTATAATCATGTAAAACAAAATCAAATGGTAAAATTTTGTTTGTATCTAAATTTTTACACCAAGCTGCATAAAACTGATGTTCAATAGAATAATATTTTTTTAATTTTTCAAATAATTTTTTTTCTGTTTTATTAATACATTTAGGACACCAGTCACCTCTTGTTACAAAAGCTGTTTTTTTTAAAAATTCATGATTACAGAACTGACAATTAAATAAATATTTTTCGGATGATGAATTATAAAATACTTGTCTTGGTTTTAATTTATTTTTATCACTCCAGTATTCAGATTTAGGATGAGAAGCAAAAGAATGATCAAAACAATATTTACAATCTTCTTTCTCACATAATTTATGATGTGAACAATAATGGCACCATTTACCTTCTACAACATGATTTAAACCGATTGGAAAAGTATGTTTACACTTCATACAATCAAATAAATATTTTTTATTATCATTTTTAAATACTTGTCTTGCTAATAATTTATTAGTAGAAGACCAATAAATTGATTTTTTATGTGATGCAAATGATTTTTCATAACATATTTTACAATCAATATCTTCACATAATTTATCATTTGAACAATAATGACATCCATTAGTATGTCTAAAAGTCTGTGGTATTTTTTGAAAAGTATGTAAACATTTATGACAATCAAACAAATAAATATAATTAGAATTTTTAAATATTTTTCGAGGATTAATCCATTCTTTATTACTATCAATATTTAATTTACTCCAATATTTTGCATTAAAATGACTAGCAAAAGATTTTTCAAAACATTCTTTACAATCTAAATTATCACATAAAAATCGACTAGCACAATAACCACAACCATTTCCTTCGTTTGACATTAATGAAATTTTAGATTGAAATTCATGAGAACATTTTCTACAATTAAATAAAGCTTCTTTATTTGATTTTAAAGTAACATCTATTGGATTTAATTTATTTTTTAAACTCCATAATTCAGAATTTTTACAAGAAGCAAATGATCTTTCAAACGGTATCGTTTTTCCCATTTTAATAATATTATTTATCAACTATTTTTTTAAATTTATAAAAAATAGAAAAATGAAAAATATTTTTAAACGGGTGTATCTTGAAGTTCATTCTGGTAAAATTTATAAAATACAAATGCCAAAACTCCTCCAAGAAGTTGAGCGATAACATAAACTCCCATTTTTTCCAATGATAATTCATCATTTAAATAAAGACATATACTTAAAGCAGGATTTAATACTGAACCTGATATTGCTCCAAATACAATGACCATTGCAGATAACATTAATCCTATTTTTAAAAAATCCATACTATGATAAAATCCTTTTTTCTTAGTATCAATTGTTATAATAATTCCACTTAGGAAAATAGCTGTACCTATCATCTCCGCTAAGAATAATTTAATCATCGATGTTGGTGATGTTGAACTTTCACTCATTTTTTAATTCTTTATTCATAGATGAGAAAAAAATTGTGATTAAGATTCTTTTTTTAATTGTACACCTAATTCTTTTGCTTTTTCATCAATTAAATTCTTGATATGTTCTTCAAATACATTAAAACGACATACTGCACATTGTGCTTTTTTCTTTAACCATTTATCGATACATCGTTTATGAAAATGATGTTTACAATTTGGTAAAACACGAATATACTCATTCTCCTTATATTCTTCAAAACAGACATTACATACATCATATTCATTCATCTTATTATCATTCTTCTTCATTTTTAATGATTTTCCTAATAGATTCTTAATCTCTTTACAATTTTCAAAATGAATATGAGAGGCGATCTCAGAGATATTTTCTTGTTGTTCTACTAAGAATTCTCTTGCCATCTCTCGATTGATATTCTCCTCTTCTTCTTCATTCTTAAACATTTGAAAATAGACTCGAATACGATGTTCACATAAGATCTCAATGGTTGTGATTCGGATATTCTCCATCTCCTTCATAAGTGTATTCGCGATTTGTATAATATCTCTATCTGTTAATTCTTCAAAATTATCAATATCCAATTCAATATTATGTATTTTTTCCCATGTATCTTCAATCATCTCTTCATTTTCTTCATTCATCATATTATATATTGTATTCTATCTTTTCATTCTATTCTTTTTTTTTAAGTTCGAATAAAAAGAAAAAAAAATATAAAAGAGAAGAGTAAGAGATATGTTTTTTACGGAGAAAGATTCTTCTTTATTATATCATTTTCAAGAAGTCTCATCAAATAAAAAGTTATCATTATGTTTATTTGATTTAGATAGTACACTTATACAGACAAAAAGTGGTAAAGTACATCCAGTTGATGAGAATGATTGGAAGTGGTTTAGTGAAGATGTATTGAAAGTAATAAAAGAGAAGTATACAGGTGAGAATCAGTATTTATGTATCATATCGAATCAGATGAATTTATTAGAGGAGAGTAAGAAGAAGAAGAGAGAGAGTTTTGAGAAGAAGATTCAGATGTTAGAAGAAGAATTTAAAAAGAATCAGATATCGATGAGTTATATGATATCTGTTCAAGATGACTATTATCGAAAACCATTAACAGGTACATATAATTTTATAAAGGAGTATATAAAGAAGAGTGGAAGTGAGGTAGTAAGGTGTAAATCTTTTTATTGTGGGGATGCGTGTGGTAGAAAAGGTGATTTTAGTAGTAGTGATTTATATTATGCACATAATAATAAATTAGAATTTTATACACCAGAACATATCTTTTTAAATACAGAAAATCCTTCATTTTCTTTACCGAAACGTCCTTATTTGGAATGTTCACCTCCTTCTCTTCCTAAATTAAAGACCAATTCAATATTTTTTTTATTGATCACTGGTTCACCTTCTTCAGGTAAAACACATCTAAGTGAAGAATATCAACAATTATATGGAGGTGTTTTATTAGAGAGTGAAAAAGTAAAAAGTAAAGAGAAGATGAAGAAGAAGATTATGGAAAATCTAACAAATTTTAAGAGTGTAATTGTAGTAGGTACTTATCCTAAGTCTGAAGATAGAGAGGAGATGATAAAACTTGTAAAAGATTTAAAAAAAGAGATTATGATTTATGGTATAGAAACAACAACAAATAAAGAATTAGTACAACATCTTAATTCTTTTAGAGTTGAATGGTCTGAAAATAAGATCAAAAAGATACCTATTGTAGCTTATCGTGTTTATGATAAATATCATCAAAAAATGGAATTGAAAGAAGGCTATCACCAAGTCTTTGAATACTCTCCATGTATTCAATTTTCAAATAAAAAAATGGAAGAAGTATTCTTATACTATTTTTAATTTATTATAATTTAATATTGATATAATAATATTATTATATCAATGATATGAAAAAGAGTTTTATAATAAGAGTATATGTAATAATTGGTAATAATTATTAATAATTATTAATAATTTGTATTAATTGTTTTGAAGTTTAATTCTTACGCCTCAGCGTTCTCCTCCTCGTTATCCTCGACAGTGTCGGGTTCAGCATCGGAGTCATCCGCATGGGTGTCAACCGTCTTCTTAGCCACCGTAGCGACTTCCTCAGCCGGGGGCTCGGAGAAAGCATAGGTGATAGGACGTCCCACACGCTGAACGTTGGGAAGCTTCATCTGAATGAGCTTTACCTTGAGACCGAACTTACCAGCCACGAAGAAAATCTGAGGCTGGATAATCGCCTTAACAGTACTACCCTTAGGGATAGTCTCGCTCAGCGACTTCCAGTTCTCAATCACAAGTGGGGTTGAGCTCTCCTTAAAGAAGAGAATCTTGTCGTCAGGACCATTACCTGCCTGGTTGCGCATCAGCTTGATGTTGATGCGATCAGGGTACTGGGTACCGTCCTTTCCGACATTGTCCTTGATAGCCTTCGTGTAAAGAGCCTCCACAATACCACGGTTAGCCGGGGTGTTTGCGTAGGTCTTCTTGAAGATCATCTGGGAGTGCTTGATACCATAGTCGATCATCATAGCATCCATTCCCTTCAGGAACTCAATCAGCTGGCGCTGACCCTTGATGTCAATGCTCTCCTCATCCGTTGCCTCCTCAGTGGGTTTGAACTCCACCGAGAGAGGAAGCGAATAGGAGATTTTAGTCTCATCAGCACCATCCGAAGGGTCGTATGCCGACACTCCGAAAGGAGCCTTCATGTTGGGGGTCTCGATACCGAAACCCTTTTTAGTCTGTTTGTTCAGGATAGCAGCGTTCAGTGCTTTAGTCTTGGGGTTAATCTTGGGGTCAGTGAATACAACATCTTCAATGTTAAGTTTGTCAAAACGAATTACAAAGGCCATTTTTATTATTCCGATTACTAATATACTCTTTTAGTTTTTCTTTAAGTTCAGAAAATGTAGCTAAAAATATAATTCATTTTTTTTTTCATTTACGTATTTAAAAAATTCATTCTTTTAAATAATCATTTTTAAGTAGAGAATGAGAAGGATAGAACGTAAATAGATTTGATTTTATTTTGATTATTCAAAAAAAACGAAATATAAAAAAAAATCGATAAGGAAAAATAGGAAGAAGAATGAGTCAAATATTAAACGTAAATCAAGAATTATGTCACTGTCGTAAGAGTAAATATTTAGAAGAACAATGTACATATAAACGTAAAGTAGATTCTTTTTTTTGTGGTAGACATATCAATTCGAAGGTTAAATATATTTATCAATCAGTAATTGATTTAAATATATTGGATAAAAAAGGTTTACCTATTATGATTGAACAAGTGATTATACCAGATGTAGAAGAATCATCTGTTATAGATATGATGGATGAAATAGTGGGTATGGAGGAGAATGAGAAGAAAAAATCAAAAAAAACAAAAAAGGTGGTAGATAAGAAGAAGGTATATGAGAGTAGAAGTGAATTTTTCAAGGATTTGATAGAAGATGATGTAGACATGAGTGTATACACACTTCGTCAATCGATTCGAAGTTTAAAATTTGATTCACTTTTACAGACGAAGAAGAGTAGACCTCAATTAATTCATGATATACGAAAGATCTATGAATTAGAGAGATATTATAATACACATTTGGATAAGATCTGTAAAATACAGAAGAATTTTAGGGAGTGGTCAATAAAGAGATTAAAAAATTGTAAAAATGATACGGATATATTAACTTTTGAGGATGTTCATATGATACCTAAAAGATATTTGTATATTATTAAGGACCAGAAGACTCATTTTGAATATGCATATGATATTCGTACACTTATACACATCTTTAATACAGAAAAACCGACATGTCCTTATACTTGTAGAGAGTATGATATCATGGAGAAGATACGAATTATGAATTATATTGAAGTTTTAAAGAGAAAGAATATGGATTTAGAGGTAGAGAAGATAGAATTAACGGAGAAAGAGAAGATAGAGATGAGAATGAAAGACATCTTTTATAAGATTAATTTATTGGATAATTATACAACACATGAATGGTTTAAAAATTTAAATATTCATCAGTTATATGAATATTATAGAGTAGCAGAGGATATTTGGGTATATCGTATTCAACTACCGATGATAGAGAAGAGAAGATATGTAAAGAATGGTTTAGCTTTTCAGATATCAAAAAATACATTAAAGAGTACGACGAATATTGATATTGTACGAAATTATATTTTAAATGAGATAGAGAGATTTATCACGGATGGTCAGACGAGGGATGATCGAAAATTAGGAGCGATGTGGATGTTAACAGCATTAGTTGAGGTGAGTCCAGAGGCAGCGGAGGCATTACCTCATTTAATTCAATTTGAAGATTAGTTTAAATAATAGATTTGGTATAATATGTTATAATCATATATTTTTTTTTTGTATTCATGGAAAAAAACCGATAAGGGTTTTTTTCTAAATGAAAGTATATTTATTATCAAGTTTAACCAAGGCAGGGCACATATTCGAGAATGAGATTTGGTTTAATTGTGATAAAAAAAAGTATGGGAGTAAGAATGCTAATAGAGACTATTAGGTCTCTATTAGCTAATTCTGATTATCTTTTATGCTATTCTACCAACAAGTACTCGAATCGGGTGTTTGGATCTTTAAAAATGCTAGCGCATTTTTAAAGATGGCGACCCCCCCCTCGCACCATAAAGACTCACCTTCTCCTCATGACCAACCCCTGTGGCCCCAACACTTGTTGGTGTACTTGATAAAAAATAATCAGAATTCGCGTGTTAGGTCCTTATAGACCCTAACCGCATTCTTACTTTAATATTATTTTTATCACAATTAAACCAAATCTCATTCTCGAATATGTGCCCTGTCTTGGTAAGTTCCCCCTTTAGGGGGACAACATAGAGAATCAACTTTGTTGATTCTGTAAAACTTGATAATAAATACTTGTTGATTCGGTTTTTAACACTTTAGTGTGTTAAAAAGCATCAATACATAAAAAAAATAAGATTATAACATATTTGACCAATCTATATATTTAAACTTGCACATTAAGTGTGCACTCGCCCTTAGGGCGAAGTGTTGATTGATGTTAATCAATCAGAATACTCAACACCAGCCATTCCTCCAGCGATATTTAATATATTATAATTGACTGCAAATACATTTATCATTGGATCTATCAATTTTTCAGAGATATGCATATACAATTCTTGATCATCAATTCTACTAAAGTTACATGAACCTGAAGGTTGATATTGTTCTGGATGATTCGAGAATGAATAACAATAAATATAATTATTCGGTGTTCTTGTATGAACTTCATAAGGTACAACTGTACGAAAGTATTTTGCTGGTTTATAATCTATTCTATCTTTACCCTCAAAAACTATCTTACAATCTGTCATGGGTTCTTCTTCTATTGTATCTATATTACGATAACTATCTGTTGAAAAATTAAACCATTCATTTCCACCATATGGATAAAGAGATAAGACAGTTTGATTTTGAAGTACCCATATAAGTTCTTTTACAGGATGATTAAAATCTAAAATTACACGATGGAAAAGTTCTGGTATTCTTGTATCTTTATTCGGATCTGTCGGATCTTGTCTTTTACCACGTGATGTTAAGGATGTTGAATATACTTGAACTTGTTCTATTAAATATTGATGACTATCTTTCGCAAACTTCTTTCTCTCATCATCTTCCAAAAAAATATATTCTACTTCTAAGTTTGTATTTATTATCGATAAATTACTAGGTACCCCTGGTTTTAAACCACTAATAAATTTAGGGTCAAAGGGTTCTCCATTCGATGAGATAATTAACTGTTGAAGTTCTCTAAAGGTGACATTTATTCTTACTTGATGTTCTTGTAAAGCGATTAATGGTAAAGATTGACCTATATTTTTATTAAACCAAAATTGCAAAGGTATCCATAACTCTAATTCTTTATCATTGTTTAAATTGATCGGACTTATTGATTTTCCTATCATATCATAATATCCTTCTCTCTTATTTATATCTGTTGTCAATTCACTCCATATCTCCATCCATATTCCATATTGTCTATCTATTAAAGAACCTCCTATTTCTAATTCTATATTTTTTATAAGTGCATTACCTATAGAGTTTACCCAATAAAATTTAACAGGTGTACCATTCGCATCTGTGTATGCATATTGTTTTAAACTCGGTAGTTGTACTCTTAAATAAATTCGATGTACTAAATCACCTATTGTATCTAAAATACAAAATACTTTTTGACCAAAATCACCATTACCATAAAAATTCTGTCTTATGATCTCTTTTGAAAAATTAGTATAACGACGATAAACACCTACAAAAAAGGTGATCTGTGGATTACCTGTTAAATATACATCTTGGGCTCCATATGCAGCTAATTGTAAAAGTCCTCCTGCCATATCTCTACTCTTTCATCTTTTTTTTTTTCATTCTTTTACTTTACTCTTTCCCTAAAATTCCTTTTTTTCATCTTTTTTTTAAATATAAAAAATTATTAAGAATGAATATAAAAAATGATGAGAACAGATGGTATATTTAATACATTAAAGATAACACATAAGGAGGAAGTAAATTCGTTTGAAAATAAAAAAACAGGTGATATTCAAACCATAGCTCCTTTATTGGTAGAGGGAGGTGCATCATTCAGTAAAGGTATAAAAGTAGGTATACAAGAAAATTTAGTACCAGGATTAATTATTTATGATGGTGAAAATTTTCTGGGATTTAGTGAAAAATTTGGTTTATGTTTATTAAATACATATTCTCATTCAACATATTTAGAATTACCTACAACTATCTTTCAACAGGAGAAGAGAACACTTCAATCTAAACAATCTGGACACTTTAATGAGGAGAAAGAAGAGGATCGAAAAGAAAAGATTATGAAGAATTTAAAGATAGAGATAGAAGTGAAGGAGATACCAACATTTTATGTGGTGATACCGGAGATACATAATTATACATCATTTGAATTAAATTTTGATATCAATTTAATCTTTGGGGAAAGTCAATTTTTATCCCAGGTAGATATCATTTTTATTAATGAATCGAATCGTCTTGTATCTTTTCAAATACAGAATGAAAAGATTCGATTTGAAAAAGATTTTAAAAAAATTGTGGATAGTAAAGGAGTAAAACAGGTTCATTTTCATTCTATTAAAAATTATCTTTTATTAGTCTCAACAAAAGACTATGATTAAGATGAGAAGATACAATGGAATGAGTTTGATACATTTATCCAATTATAAAATGTCACAAATAACCATTCAAAAGATAACCATAATGTTATTAGAGAGGTACTTGGATAACTTGTTGATAATTTAGTATAAGATGTGAATAAGACAACAGTAATAATGAGATAGAGAAGACATTCAATACGATTCCATTTTGGGGTATCTAATAACCATAGAAGAATAAAAATACCGATTAAAAGAAGATAGAACATATATTTACCAAAAAAAGAATTTTTTAATTTTAATTGTTCTTTCGTTGGTTTTTTTTTACACATATCACTTAAACTGGTTATAAATAGGTATAACCAAAGATAAAAGAATAATGAACTTAATATACAAAAGACAATAAATGTTGTGATCGATTGTTTCCAATTAAAAAGTTGGAAGGTAACACCCATATAATAAACAAATGTAAAGATAGATAAAATAACATTGATACCTAATATTGTAGGTAAAAATAATGCTGTTTTTGCATTTCGTGTGTTGTAAACACCGAATGTATGACGAAAACTAAAGTAAAAGAGTGTAATAAGGATGATGGTCCATTTATCACTTGTGATAGTTTCGACAAATCCATCTTTGACACTTTCGATATCGGGTAAGAATCCTGGAAGTACCATTAAGATAATAAAACTTAGAACAATAGTAGTTGATAGTAGAATGAAAAAACGAGTGATCTCTTGTCCACTAATAAGTGCACTTTTATCATCTTTTCTTTCTAAATGATATTCAATCATAAAGTTAATAACATATTGTATTAAAAAGAGGAAGATTAAAACAACTACAAATTTAATAGAAGTAGGTGTACCCGAGTTCTTTTGAATAATATTTCTAAGCATGAAACCCATAAGTATCACAAAAATAAAAATAAGTGTATTATTTTCGGATTTAATAATCTCATTTTTATTACGATGTCCTACTTGAGTTAAAAAATAGGATACAATGGAGAAAAAGGTTACAAAAAACAAAAAAGATTTTAAAAAAGAAGTATCTTTAAATAAAGCAAACATACCTGGTGATTTTGTAATTGTCATTTTGGGTATAGGCATCTCTACTCTTAGATTCTATTTTTTATCTTATCTAAATGAATTATTTAATTCATTTTGAATATTTTTTTTCCCTTTTGTGTACATCAATTCTTCACTTTTTTTTTCAATGATATGTACACTATTTTTCATTTTTCTATTTTTTATTTTATATTTTTTTTATAAAAAACATAAGAAAAAACTGACGAGATCAAAGGTAAAAAATATTAAGAAAATATTTTATTTATTTTATAAGAAAATATTTTTCATTTTTATTTTTGATTTTATTTTTTTTATGTCTCTTTACGAAAATGAGAGGTAAAAAAAATGATTTTTAGAAAAATGATTTAGACACATTTTCTGAATATAAAGAAATAATTCTGTATAATTGTAGAGCGCGTATAAATCGTCAATTTATTTAATCTAGTAAGAGTATAATAAGATGCCTGCCACTAAGACCAACACCAAGCCGACCACCGAGTCCAAGACCGTCGCCAAGAAAGCCGTTGCCACCGAGAGCGCGGCTCCCGCTGCTGCCCCTGCTGTAGAGGCCCCCAAGAAGAAGGCTGCTGCCAAGAAGGAGACCACTGAGAGTGCTCCTGTTGTAGCTGCCCCTGCTGCCACTGAGGCTCCTGCTGAAGTAGCTGCCCCTGTTGAGGGTGGTGCTGATGAGACCCTCTCTGGTACTGAGCTCATCATCAAGAAGATGCATGAGAAGCTCAACGAGACTGCTGCTCAAATCCATTCTGCTCAAGCCAACTTCAAGGCTCTCAGCACTGCTCTCAAGGCTCTTGAGAAGGAGTACACCAAGGAGCGTAAGGAGATGGCCAAGAAGGCTGAGAAGTACACTCGTAAGAACAAGTCAAACCGCAACCCCAGTGGTTTTGCCAAGAAGGCTCCTATCAGCAACTCCCTTGCTGACTTCTTAGGTCTCCCCCACGGTAGCGAACTTGCTCGTACTGATGCTACTCGTCAGATCAACACTTACATCAAGAGCAACAACCTCCAAAACCCCCAAGCTAAGAAGGAGATCCTCTGCGATGCTAAGCTCAAGTCTCTCCTCCAACCCGCTGATGGTGAGGTTGTTCACTTCTTCAACCTCCAACGTTTCCTCAAGAAGCACTTCATCAGTGGTTCATCCCCCGTCGCTACTGCCTAAAATAGATCGCAATAATAAAACGATAACCAAGTTTTATTTAAACCCATTTTATAGGATTTGATCCATCCTCTAAAAAAATTGCGATTTTTGCGATTTTAAAGATCTGCCTAAATATTTAAGTAAGTAGTTTTATTTATATAAAAAAATAAAAATAAAAAATGTTTTATTATTCAATTTTATAAATACGTTTATAAAATTTTTTCTATTTATAAAGAAAAAAAAAAATATAATGTGACAATATAAATACTAAAAATGTCAAAGGTTAACCAAACGAATAGAAACAGACAAATTTATGAATTATTCGGAATTCCTGCTCCAGCTCCAGCTTCAGCTCCTGCTGCTCCAGCTCCTGCTGCTCCAGCTCCTGCTCCTGTTGGTAGAAATTTATTAACATTTAATGTTGAGGAAGTATTAACTCCTACTAGATCTTCATTACCTAGTCCTAAAAATTTAGAAAATGAAGAAGCAAAACGTAGAAAGGAAATAAAGAACTTTAAAAATAGTATTGTGGAACAAAGAATGAGAGAATCTTTTCCTGAACAATTCGGAATAACAAATCATGGTGCCGCTGCTCAAGCTGCTCTTGGATCTAGAAATAATAGTCCCAATTTACTTGGTTTAAGAAAAACTGCCGAAGCTGCTCCTGCACAAAGATTTAATGGATACATTGGAGGTCCTAATAATGGAGCTGCTGCTGCTGCTCCTGCACAAAGATTTAATGGATACATTGG
>JACCDO010387486.1_pt1 | contig 12419 bp, 10 predicted proteins | sample 7446101 | NCBI WGS metagenome assembly JACCDO01 (sample SAMN15323440, study PRJNA562643) | freshwater metagenome | isolation source: river surface water | place: USA:Blue River Watershed | collected 2017-08-16 | reverse complement strand
ATTGACTATTCAAGTCCTTATTCATATACTAATTATGATTTTGTAACTGAAAATTCTGTTGATATTAGAGAAAATTGGATTCAATATGCTGAAAATGTTATTTCCAGAGCTGAATATCAAATGAAATTATCTAATATTCTTTTGGATGTTGATATTGCACTTAAAATCGAATTAAGTATTTTTGAATATTCCCTTATTTATTGTCAAAACCATAAATATAATATGGAATTTGTTAAAGCTGTTTATGAAGATAAATACCAAAATATAATTTCTAATATTATTGATACTCCTGGAATTAATAATAAAACTTTTAAAAATATTTTACTTGAAAATAAAATTAATCCGTGTTATGTGGCTTTTTTATCTCCAGCTCAAATTCACCCTGATAAATGGCAATATTTTATCAAAAAGAAAGAATATATTGAACAAAAAGAAAATAATATCTCCTATTCTAATGCCTACAAATGCTATAAATGCGGAGAATCTAAAGCCAAAGTAACTCAGGCACAAACTAGGTCAGCTGATGAACCTATGACTACTTTCGTTACTTGTATGGTTTGTCAGAATACGTTCAAGTTTTGTTAAAAACTTGGACATTGAGAATAATTTATTTTTATAAATTATTTGAAACATTCTCAATTCTGTTAATAATTCTATTTTTTATATAAAAAAGTTTATTAAAATATTTTTAATAAATAAATTGAAAATATTAAATTTTATTTAATTCATCTTGTACCAGCCTAATTTAATAATACTGGGATCAAGTGGATTTATAGTTCCAGTATCACCAATAGCTTTTAAACCAATATAATCGTCAAGTTTACCATTTTTCAAACTTGCAAATGCAATTGACTTGTCATAAACAACTTGATGATTTGGCTTTTGGAAACAGTCATCAGGTAATCCATCAAAATATTTCCCTGGTTTAAATATTTCATGATTTGCTGTTTTAGCACCAAAAACATCTTCACGAGAATATTTATTTTTAATATCAATTTGATACATACGAATCCAAGGATTTTCTACATTAGGCTTGGGAATTCCATTATATTGAATCATATGTAATTTCTCATGGTCATTCAATATAATACCAAATCCTCTTGAACGATATTTGTTTATAATCTCAACTGGATCTCGAATTGATGAAAAATATTTGTAATCTGTTGTTAATTGTAACATCATTGATGTAATATAACTTGGAGTACACTTTAATGTTTTTCCATTCCAACAAGCACGCACAAATCCCATGTGGAATCTAGAAATTGTTGAGAAAAAATTAGAATTTTTAGACTTGAAAATTTCAAATGCTCTCGTTTTTTCTGATTTTACCTTGAATCTAATTGATTCTGATAACTTTGCAACAAGTTTACCAGCATTATCCTCAATTCCAGGATAAATGTCCTTGAGATAATAATATTTTTCAAAATCTTGTATAGTATTCGTTTCTTCCTCAATATCATAATCTAAAGTATATAATCTAAATTCCTCTTTAGGAATCTTTTTACTCAAATCCATATAAACTGGATTAGTTTCCATATTCTTAGATTTAATAAACTGTTCTTGTTCATTTTTCCATGGAACATAATATTTATCATAAAAATATGTTTTAACTACCAAATCTGAAAAATTAGCTTTAACCCATTGAATATTAATATCCTTTTTATCCAATGCTTTCTTTAAATTTTCAAGTTCATATTCAATAAACTCATTAGAAATAATAATTGTTCCAGTATGAACTGATTCCACTTTAGGTTCTCCATCTAACTCTCTTAAATTCACAATAAAATTATTTACGTAATCTACAAAATCATAAATTGACTCGTAATTACATATTAAATCTATGTCAGAATTAGAATAATAATTTAAAAAATATAAAGCTAAATCTGCATCTGTTTGAGGACCATTTTGAGAAGCTTTACAAATATCCATCAAGGGATTATATTTCATTCCACATGCTGTCATTGCACTTCCACCAATAACACAATGAGACCAATCAATTTTATCTAAAATACCAGGAATATTGCTTCCATTAACAAAAATCTGTAATCTTCTTTTAAACTCATTCAAACTACAAAGACCATAATATTTTTTATAATCTTTCATCATATCCAATCCCATACAATTGTTCTTTAAATTCATTAATTTTAAATCAAACATCGCACATGCATAAGGATTTAAATTAATATCTTCATGACTAAAAGGATAAATTGGAAGATTTTCAGCAGTTTCTAAATCAAAAATAAATCTATCCGCATCTATTGTTTTTGTTCTTGATAAAGTTTCGTCACTTCTTAAAGTTAACCACGCATAGTTAATTAAATATTTAAATATAATCTCATATTTTTCAAAAATTGGTTTTGTTTTAATCAATAATTCACGATTATTTAAAATTAAATGACAATGAGCTCTTGAAACTAATAAATTGCATAAAAAATTGTATCTTAACTTATCGTTTGGAATTTCATTATAAATTTGATTAAAATGTTCAATCTTCATTTTACTATTCTTTGACATAAAATAATGAGACTTGATATTTAAATCTACCCAATTTGTATTTCTTACAATATCCTGAAGATAATTTGTGTTTTCCGCATTTTTTATTTCTTGATTTACATTCAAAAGTGTTTTGTCTGTTAATCTCAAAGACATATTGCTAAATCTTCTTTCTTTAAAATTTTTATTTAAATTATATTGACAATTTGATGGGTCCTCCCAATAACTACCCTGATTATCCAATAATCTCTCTAATCTCTTAGATGCTTGATAATTATTAGGTGCAATCTGTTCATACTTTAATATTGCTAAGATTTCAGCAAATTTGTCTAAATTATCAGTTTCCGATACAAACAAATCTAAATATGTATTTAATTGTTGCTCAGACAATTCAGGCATCCCAATTATTTCTATTTGTTCCTCATTATCTGATTTTTTTTCATCATTCCCTTCTAAAATAATATTTAGTTGATTTTCAATACGATTTTTTAAAATTGTAAATTTACATCTTTTATGTAAATCATTATAAAGTAATCTCTTAAAAATACCCATTGGAACCTTCTTTAATGAATATCCAGTAGAACCCTGCGGTTCCTTGGTATTATTAGTATTAGTAACTTGTTTATTATATAGGATATAAGTAGACATTTTCGTAATTTTATTATATAAAATTTATAGTTATTAATTTAATTAATCAATTTTTTTATAACTAATATATTAGTAATCCAATAGTAAATTAATTTATTCTACATATTGATACATATGCTGAATATGTTCGGTTTTATTCACTTCTATTTGTTTTATAATATCATCCTTTAAACCCTGTGAAATAGCATAATCTAACTGTTCATTTGTAATTGCAAAAGGTATTTTATATTTGATTGATTCTTCAATAGTATCCTTGAAAAAATACTTATATTTTTTTACCCAATCTATTAAATTTGCATACACAATTATATTTCTATCATGTAAAAATTCTCTTGGTTTATTATCGGATTTACCATCAGGTTTATCAAGCTGAACTAATGAATAAATTGATATCTTGTTCTTTTCATAACTGAAATTAGGATTTTCAATTATCTTAACTGTATCTACAGATGTCCCATTAGTTTTTCCAATTAATTTAATTTTTAATAAACTATTAATCGGTTCCTTCAAATTACCAACCGGAATACCAGTTAATTTATGAATTTCTCCAATTGTCAATCCTTTAGGATTATTTAATATCATGTCCAAAATTATATATTGGTTCATCGCCATGTGAATATAATATGTTTTGTCATAATTTAATTCAACTGTAATACTTGATTTTATATAATCAAAAGATATTTGACGGTCTGGATATCTGTTCGAATAATAAGCACGGAAAATATCAAAATATGGCTCAACATTCTTATTTAATTTGTAATTATCAGAATTGGGACTAGAATTGGAATTAGAATTGGAATTGGAATCAAATAAATATTTTAAAATTGTAAAGTTATGTTTATCTCTTTTTAAACTTGTCAAATCAAAATCTCTATACTTATCTGATTGTAAATCTATCTTAATTCTTTGATAATCTTGATTAGCATTATAACTATCTTCAATATCATATAAGTAATCACGAATTTTAATTAACATTTCATTCACAACTCTATTTACTGTTGATGATTCTTTTTCAGAAATAATTCTCATAAAATAAAAAATTAATTTTTTATCCTTATTTAATTGTTCTAAATTAATTTGATTATTATATCTCCCAATAATTTGTTCACGATACTCTTCAAATAATTCAAATCCATTTGATTTAAGATTATCAATTACAAATCTAAAATTAAATTTCTTCTCACCTGTAAAATTATTATCATCATCGTCTTCTTCGTTAAACTTATTATCATTTTCTTCTACAAAATTTTTAGTTATATAGGTTGCTAACTTTTTAATATTTTCTTTAGAATTAAACTTTTCTTGATAAATTGTTCTAAATGTCTCAATATTTTGTTGATAATATTTCATTCTATTCAATACAGAAGTAAAATTTAATAAATTGTCAAAAGTAATGCTAGACCAATTCTCAGATATTAATTCTGATAAAATCTTAGACTTATATTGACCATTAATTATTTTAGTGTTAAAATATTTAAAATATTCATTTCTAAAATACTTATAATAATTCTTTTCTTTAAATCCATAATCCATCATTGAAATTACATTATCAATTTGAAGTTGTCTTGTTATTTTATTGAACTTTGTCTTTGAATTTAATTCAATATGTTCTAAATAATAATTTATATCAACATTATCAATATTTAATAACTCAAAAATATTATCAATATATTTGTGTAATTTTTCAACTAACTGAGACTTTAATTCCCCTGGATTATTTTGATACAAAACAAAATTCTTTTGGTAAGTTGTTATATTGTCAAATAATTCTTGACCCAATATATCTAATAAATTAATATTACTAATACTCAAGTATCTCTCTACTAAACTCATTTTTTATTATATATGTAAGAAATCTAAATTTATTAGTATTTATTTAATCTTTTTATCAATTTTTTATAAAAATTGATATTAATATACTTAATTTATATATTAAACCATATATATTATATAAAATAACATGTTTTGGCTATTTGATACTAATATTAAAGAATCGTATGATTTTGTACAAATATTTGAATTGGATGAACAACCAATAGATTTGGATACTGTATATACTCTCAATTCAGATTTATTCCCTATTATTGGGAGTACTAATTATAATGATATTATTGAAAAAAACAATATTGTCCCGCAAATATTTAACTTTTGTATTAAAATTATTGGTTCAAATATATCCTATACAAATTTAAATTTAACTACAAACCAAACAGTTTGTTTTCAAATGGAACAAAAATTTATAAAACCATCCGAAAACAAATTTATCAAACCTATTTTTGAATTTACATACAAGACTGTTGAAAAATCTAAAATCCCTGATCTTCTTTCTAAACAATATGATTTTTATTATCCAAACATCAAATTTGAACTTTACCAAATTAATTTGAATCTTATTTTAATCAAAGAATTCAATAAAACAAACAATTCCAAAAGAAATTATATTATTGCAAAAAAAAATTAATATGTATATTAAATATCTGATTAAAATAATGATTCTAAATCAGATTCTGATTCATCTATATAATAAGTTTTCCCTTTTCTTTGTATAACAAAGGGTGCATCTTTTTTCTCCTCTTTATTTTTTTTATCTTTTTTATCTTTTTTATTATCTTTTTTATCATCATTTTTATTTATATTTTTATTTTCATCAACTTTTACAGTTTTTATATCTTGAATTTCTTCTTTAAGTTCCTTTAACATATTTTTAATTTCGTTTTTACCACTAAGACTCTTTGGAATCGTAGTTGTTTTTACATCTTTATCTTCTGAAACATTTTTTTTAGGTCTGCCTCTTTTTTTAACAGGAGGTTCATATCCAATTTGTTTTAATAAATTATCTTGTAAAGTTTCTTTTTTTATTTTTTCATAATTTGAAATAATTTCTTTTTTAACACTATTAAAAAATTTAGTTAAATGAGTATTTACCACTTTACTGTATTCTACCATTCTATCTGAATCTGGCTGAAATCTATCTACATTATCATCAAATGCATTAAAAAACATTTTATATGCTTGCATTATTTCATTTTCTACTTTTTCCATTAATTTTTTATCTTTGGTTTTTTTTATTTCATCAATATTATGTTTAAAATATTTGTATAATTGTTGGTTTATTGTAGTTAATACTGTATTGATAGGAGTCAAATAAAATTGACCATTTTTATACGTCATTGCTTTGTCTCTAGAGAGATCGCTGATATAAAAATTTTTATTTTTAGGTTTGTCATACCATATATTTTTAGCTGATGCCTCGAAAATATGTTTACCAAATTTATTAAAACAATTCGAAAATAATTTTAAATCAATTTCTTTCACATCCTCTTCACCAAAATTTACTAACTTATCTTTGCTTATATTAATAATATTATTGTTTGTTGTAATATTATTTGTTATATTTGATACTGACATTTTCTCTAATAATTTTCCAACTTTATTATTTAACTCAATATTCATATCCGTTAATTTTTTAACATAATCCTCTAATTTTTTATTACTCTCTTTTAATTGCTTTTTTTCTTCCTCTTCTTTTGCTAGTAATATTTTAAATATATTTTCTTTTTCTTTTTCTTCTTCATCTTGTAATTTTTTTACTTTACACACTTTATCAATGTGTCTTTTTAAATTATCCTTTCTATTAAATTCTAATCCGCAATAATTACAACATAAATTATTCTCATTTTCTAAGAGGTTTTTTACAGGTTCTTTAAGTATAATTGGAGTATTATTTTCAACAAGTGGTACACATGGAAACTTTTTATTTATATGATCTAAATAATTAGATTTTCTATCAAATTCTTTATTGCATTTTGGACAACTATATTTTACCATTCTTATATACTTTTTAAATATAATATTATTATATAAATTAATAATTTTAAATTATTTTATATAAAATTTCAGTTTTTTTCAGTTTTTTCAGTTTTTTTATATTTTTAACAGTTTTTAATTTTTTATAATTTTATATTTTATAATTTTTTATATTTTTATAATTTTTTATATTTTTATAATTTTTTACAGTTTTAATAATTTTTTACAGTTTTTTCTAAGGGACAAAGAGGTTTTTTAGAGGAAATACAATATATAATAAAATAGTAACGTTAATATCTTTTTTTAAATTAATAAAAATATTTAATTTTTTAACATATATTTTGAATATTTTATTTTTTAAAAAAGACATATGAAAAAATAAACAATTAATGTTATTTATTTTTTTTTTCAGATATTTTCAGCTATTTTCAGCTATTTTCAGCAAAATAAATACATTCGTTTGTTTTAGTCCCCTTGTATACTTTTTCACCCCGTTTCAACATTTTTTTTTATTTTTTTTTCTTCCTCTTCTTCACTTTTACAAATAATAGAAAATAGTGTTTGTGTGTTGAAACAGTGTAAAAATTTTTTAAAAATTAAAAAAATAAAAAAAAGTTAATAAGAATACAAAATTAAAAAAAGTTATTTTTTATTAAAAATATTTTTAATAAGATGATGAAAAAAAATAAAATTCTGATAATCCAGAGCATTTAAGATGATTTATTTATAAATTTGTTTGTTTTTGTTTGGTCTGTATTGTAGGTTTAGTAGAGCGCAAGAAAATAAAAAAATTTTATTAAAATAAATAAAATAAAAATTAGAAAAGTTTTTTCACAAGCATAAAGAATATAGTTAAAATAAGTCCATAAACAATAACTCCTTGAATATTAATTTTGCCTTCATCATCAGGATTCAAACAATTAAAATACTTGGCAAAAAAATCTTTAATCATTTCTTGTGATAAAATAAAATATAAAATAAAAAGGATTAAAAAATCTTTATAATCAAATCCGCTATCAAATAACCAGGATAAGTACCCATTTGAAGCAGGAACAGGATTAGAATCCAACACATAATCTTGTAATTCTTCTTTGATTGGTTCATGATCTAAATCATAATCTAAATCTTTGTCTTTATCTTTTTTATGTTTCTTCTTCTTTTTCTTCTTTTTCCCACTAGATTCACTATCAGAATCATCATATTTTCTAGAAGTGAGATTATCATAAATATCAATATTATTTTCTTTAAGATTATTAATAATTTCTTTGGTTAATGATTTGATTAAACTATTATTATCTTCGTATTTATTGTCTCCAGATAAATCATTTAAACTTGTCCCATTATAATCATTAGAATTTAATGTAATTGTATCCATATTTGAATTACTATAACCTAATTGATTATTTGATGTCCCGGGATTATATTGATTTTGGTTTTGACTTGGATAATTATTATTAGGATTATTTGAATTATTATAATTAAAATCCCCCATTTGCATTTGGTTTGAATTATAGTTTGAAAAATTATTCATAATAAATACTATATATTTATTATATACATTATTTTTTTTTATAAAAAAACTTAAGTTATTATTTTAAATTTAAATTAAACAAATTTTTTAATTAAATAAAATGGATTAAAATTTTTATTAGCTTTTTCAATTTCTGCGTAAATTTGTTTAGTTTTTTCAGGATTATCTAATATTTTTAAAACATCCTCTGCTATTTGTTGAGTAAAATTCCAATTTTTTTTATTTGTAATTGGACAAAATGTCATTATAAATACTCTTCCTTTAACTTCCATTCCTAAAATTTTACTTGCAACTTTATTTTCTTTTGTTCCTTTTGGTTCAATCCAGGGTAACATGGTAATACCCAATACATCTCCAATTTCTCCTTTTACAAATGTATTTCCAATAATTAATAAAGGATTATCACCAGAATATTTAATTTCTTTCATACTACCATCTTCATTAATTAATAATCCGGTATGATAAAAATTATTTACTACAATTTCAAAAATATCTTCACGAGTTATTTCTTTACAAACAGGTTTTCCATCTGAATAACCAGTTTTAATAATTGCACAATCTTTTAAAATAGGTTCTGTTTCAATATTAGAAATTGTTGCTAATTCATTAATATCATTAATATCTCTATTTAAATTAACCATATTTTCTAAATAAATAACTTCATAATAATAATTATCATTTGCATGTACTAATAAAGTATTACCTTGCATTTCTGGTAATTGATTTTCTTCAGTAATATCCATCATTATTTGTTCAAGTAGTTTATTTGAATCTGGTTCCTCTGAATATTTTATTTTTAAATAATTAGCTCCTAATACAATCCTTTTAATTTGATAAATAATTTCATCAGTATCATCAAATTTACTCATTGATAATTCTTCATCTTCTATCATTTCACGTATTTCATCGTAAATCTTGTTTTTTCTTACAAAACAATAGTTAAAATCTCCCATAAAAATTTTAATATATAATAAAAATATATTTCCATTACTTTAACTTATTTTATTCAACAAAATTATTTGTGTGCGGAAGTTCCTAATGGACATATTGTAACTATTGTATCCCATTTATATTTACCATTAGAATCTTCATGAATTTCCTTTTTAACATCATTAGAATCTTGTCCATGATAAATATTTGGCTTAAATACATAATAACCAATAAATAAACCAATGACTATCCCGATAATAATAGTAACCAATATACTGGTAACACAATAATTATTTGAATTTGAATCTGAATTAATAATATTTTCTTGTTCCATTCTTATTATATTTTATTTTTTATAATATAATTAATCAATATATTTTTTTTTATAAATTAATATTATAAATAAATATGTCAATCTCAGATAATCTATTAACTGAAAATTTATTTGGTGGAAATTTTGATTTAACAACTGATATTCCTAATAATTTCAATAATCTTTTTAATACCAATACAATAATTTATATAATTATTTTTATCCTCTTTGTTATTATATTTTATTTTATTATAAATAAATTTGGATATTCTAATTATAATTTAGAAAATACTCCTCAGGAATCTACAATCAAGTCATTACAAGATAATATATCCCAGTTACAATCCCAATTATTTAATATAAAATCAGAAATGTCATCTGGTGATTCTAAAAATACTAATAACACAAACTCAGACCCAATTATTAATTTCACAACAAATTCTGATCCTAATATGAATATGGGTTTAGGCTCGTGTGCATCTGGTTCTTGTTCTAAACCTCCCCCAATAATTTTTGACCCAATTGCTAATTATGATCAAGCCAAATTATTTGACCCACTTGTAGACCCAAGAGGTAGAACTTCAGCTGACCAAATTCCAGCTCCCCAAGTTGCTGCTCAATTTAATTTCCCAACTCAAGGGGTTTTAGATAGATACCATAGAGTAGGACTATTAATTGCACTTGATGAAGCACCAGATTCCGCTCCTAGAAAACATCGAGGAAAAAAAAGTAAAAGAATAAATAAAAAAGGTAGATATCCCGATAGTTCTGATAATTTATCAGATAATTCAACAAATTCAACAGGTTCAACCAACTCAACAGGTTCATATAGAGGGGTTCAAATAGCACCTGTTAGAGCAGAAAAAGGAATAGAAGGATTTGGAATTTATGCAGATGAAGGACCTAATGGGATACTCGAGTTGATAGGTAAAAAAATTAATGATAATTGGTATCAATATTTTACTTCAATTAGTAAAGGAAATAAAGTTATTAAAATTGTTGTTAATAACAGAAATAGAAAAGAATTGTATTCTGGTGATGTTGTTTATTTACCTGAATTAAACAGATGGTATCAAGTACAAATGGATTCAATGGATATGATCGAATACAATCCATATATGTTTTAAACATAAGGATTATTAAGGATAATTTATAAAAAATTTTTTTATTCATTTACAGAATTAATTCCCATTTGATTTAATTGGATTGGGTCATAAAAATAATGATAATCACGATTAAATATTGCACTTCCCCTATTATCTCCAAATGAAAATTCAGGATCATTATTATGATTATGATTTTGTGTAAATCCAATAAAAGGCATAAATTTACCAAAAAGAGTATCGCCATGAGTTAATCCAAAATATCTTGTTCCTATAACAAAATTATTAAATTCAAGTGGTCTAGGAAATTCTTCTACAGGTAAATCAGGATTTATATCAGTATAAAATATATAGCGTGTCAATTCCATTGGTAAATTATTATCTCCAAAATAAGGAATCCTATCAATAGTATGTGTATAAGAATTTGTTCTTCCAATCAAACCATTTAGACTATCAATATAAATATACCGAGAACCAACTTCAAAATTATGTATACAATTTGTACCAACATTTCTATTTATTAATCTCTGAATAGAAGGAGGAAGTAAATTAATATTATTAGGTATTGGTTGGTGATTGTTTGGATCGTTTTGCCCAGTTCTAATATTTGTAATTAAATTAACTATATTCAAAGGTAAAATTGTGTTATTATTTAAACTTGTATTAATTGAATTTATAATTTGTTCAGATTGATTTTCAGTATAATTAAATTTTCTAGGAGTTTCAGTTAAAACTGGTTCTTCACTATCAAAATAATTATTATAATTTATAATTATTCTCCATATATCCAAATAACTTAATTGGGCACGTGTAAGAGGATTAGATGGATTAATACGAATCCACAGAGCTAATATTTCTAGGTCAAACCAATGGGGTTCAATTAATATTATCCGTTCTGGGGGTATAGCACTATAAGTTAATTGAGTTAAATACTCAATGTCTTCGAGATTTGGTTGATTATTCATTTTAGTTTATAATTATTAATATTATTATTAATAAAAGTGTAAAATATTAATTATTCAATTTTTATAAAAAGTTGAAAATATTATTATTCTAATAATAATATTAATTAACTTCTTTCCAATACATATAATAAAATGATAAAGCCTATATATCAATGCTTTTTATTAGCTATAGGGATATTCCTTATAATAGGATTTCCAACATTTTTTTCCGGGTGTGGAACAAATATTCCTAATACTTGTTTTGCTTTTACTGAAACTACAGGAACTGTATATGGACATAAAATTACTTCTGGTCAATGTAAAGAATGTGTAAAAAAAGATTCTGATAGGAAATGTGTCAAATACAATTATTATACTTGTTACGATGGATATGTTAAGATATCATTCCAATCTAAACACCAGAATCAAACTTGTTTATATGAACCTTATACAGACCAAAAATATTTTTCTGATGTTAAAGCAAAATTAGAATATTATTATCCAGAAAATTATTCGAATACACTGTACGTGAATAAAATTAATGATGATACGTGTACTTTTAATTCAGATGGATTAAAGGCTTTAACTTATGTTGGAATTGTATTTTTAAGTTTTGGATTGATTGGAATTATTGGAATGGTTGGATATTT
>JACCDO010403036.1_pt1 | contig 12422 bp, 6 predicted proteins | sample 7446101 | NCBI WGS metagenome assembly JACCDO01 (sample SAMN15323440, study PRJNA562643) | freshwater metagenome | isolation source: river surface water | place: USA:Blue River Watershed | collected 2017-08-16 | reverse complement strand
GCATTAATACATATAAAAGAGTAGCTATTTTCAGCGACGTGTGCATCGGTGCTTTCCAATAAAATAGTGTCTCTAAAACGGTCTCTTAAACGCAGGTAGATACTAACGGGTGTATATACATCCGCTAACATTCTTTTACTCTCTGTACGTAAATCAATTTTTTTCATAAGCTCTAAATAAAAAGCCCCGACTTATGGTCGGGGCTTTTGAAATTATTCAAAAAGTAGTGGACGCGCCATTACAATCCCCGATTAGAGTTTGTATGCCACCACCACTTGTTATTTAATACTTGCGTCATTGATACAAATTTAAGAAATATTGGGCACTATCACCACTTTTTTTCTAAAAAAGGGATTCCGCCACAATTAAGTCTTGGGGGCGTGTAATTTTAAGGTTACTATACTCCCCTTCTATTAAACGAACGGTATGGCCAGCCGCTTCTACCACTGTGGCTTCATCGGTAAAGCTAGCCTGGTAGGGCTGCTCAAAAGCAGGCAATAAAACAGTACTTAAAAATGTTTGTGGGGTTTGGATAATTTTAACCAGGTTCCGGTCAACTACATGGTGCGATTCACCAGAAATGAGCCTGATGCTATCAGTAGCTGTAACAGCCGGTATAGCAGACCCATGTACTAATGCCTCTTCGTAGCACTTTTTAATAAGATCACTTGATACCAGGCACCTTACGCCATCATGTACAAAAATCACACCTGGCTCTTTAACCGCTTGTAGCCCTTTTTTTACAGATTCAAAACGAGTAGATCCACCCTCTACAAACTGTATATGGGTAAGTTGGGCTGGTTCAAAATAGGTAGCAGCTTCCGCTAGGTAGGAAGCCGGCAATACGAGTACAATTTGAATATCGTAATAGGCATAAAAAAATTGTTGAACGGTATGCCAAATTATGGGCTTACCCTTCAAATGCAAAAACTGTTTAGGCACATCCGTACCCATTCTTACACCTGAACCACCAGCAACAATTACAGCCGTTTTTTTCATTGTCAATTATTTATAAATAGCAATTGCCGATTCGCCTTTACTATTTTTAAAAGCCCGGTACATTCCAGCACTATTAAATACCATGGCAGTATTGCCTTTTGCATCCACGCCAATCATGCCACCCTCTCCATTAAGTGCCATTAATTTTTCATGCACCACCACTTCCATGGCAGCTTGCAAACTAAGGCCCTTATATTCCATTAAACAACTAACATCATATGCTGCAACAGATCTGATAAACATTTCACCATGGCCCGTACAACTAATGGCACAGGTTTTATTGTTAGCATAAGTACCACTCCCAATAATTGGACTATCACCAATACGTCCATATTTTTTATTGGTCATGCCCCCTGTAGATGTTGCACCAGCAATATTTCCATTGCTATCACAAGCTACAGCACCAACGGTTCCAAATTTTTTATCTTTCAATAATTCCTCTAAATGATGATTGGTATGATCCAATGAGTAGGAATCTGAATCGCGAATAGCTTTCCACTGGTCATACCTGAATTGAGAATAAAAATATTCGTCGGGCGCTAACACCACACCCCTCTTGATCGCAAAATCGTTGGCGCCTTTACCACTTAAAAAAACGTGGTTGCTATTACGCATCACTTCGGTAGCGAGCTGGATGGGATTTTTTACATTACGCACTGCAGCAATAGCACCAGCTTCAAGTGTTGCTCCATCCATGATGGCTGCATCCATTTCTTGCAATCCTTTTTTGGTAAACACACTCCCCTTTCCTGCGTTAAATAAAATATTATTTTCTAGTGTAAAAATAGAAGCCTGAATAGCATCTACTGCTGTACCACCATTTTGTAAAATGGCATAACCAGCATCCAAAGCATCTTGTAATCCGTTTTGGTAAGCTTGTTCTAATTCAGGAGACATATCTTCCTTTAAGATAGTACCTGCTCCTCCATGTATAACCAATGAAAATTGTTGCATAGTTTACTATTTAATTAAGCCAATAGTAGTTTACATTCAGAAAGTAAACGCGTTTTATTGATAGCTGCAGTACCTACTTCTTCACAAACAAGCCCGCCTGCGATATTGGCCATTTCGGTGGCAAGTTCAATATTTTTTGTTGCAGCATACACAAGTGAAGCAACTGCAATAACGGTATCGCCTGCACCACTTACATCTGCAATAGAACGCACATGTGTAGGAATAATTTTAGCACTATCTCCGGTATCAAAAAACATACCTTTTTCGGAAAGTGTGATTAGAGATATTTGGTGTGCTAAATGCGTTTGAAGTGCTGCATGCACCGTTCTTAAATGATCCAGCGTAACTGCAGGAATAGACACCTGCAATCCTTCTTTTACTTCTTTTAAATTAGGTTTAAACAATGTTACACCCTTATAAGCCAAGAAATTATTTTTTTTAGGATCCACCGACATTACAATGTTTCGCTCCGTGCAAATTGAAATAGCCGCTTTAATAAATGTTGGCGTTAACACCCCCTTGTCATAATCTTCAAAAATGACAACATCCGGTTTTTTAGTGTCTAAACAAGCAGTGAATTTTTGCAGTAATAAATTTTCAATATCACTGCTAATAGGTGTTGTGATTTCTGCATCTAGTCGCATCATTTGCTGGTTGCGACTCATCACTCGCGTTTTATTGGTGGTGATGCGCGAATCATGCGTTAATAAATAACTGGTATCGATATGTTGTGCATCAAAAAGTGATTGTAGTAAAACACCATCAGCATCATTACCAATTACAGAAACGATTGTTGTTTGCGCGCCAAGTGCCACTGTATTTAAAGCAACATTGGCAGCACCCCCCACGCGGTGTTCTTTACGCTGAAGTGCCACTACCGGCACGGGTGCTTCGGGAGATATCCGGTCTACCTGACCCCACCAATAGGTGTCAAGCATAACGTCTCCAATGATTACAACTTTTAGATCGTTGAAGTCTTTAAAAAGTTGGTCAAAATTTGTCATGTTTATTTTTTATTACTTCGCACTGCAAGGTAATACAAAGGAATGCCTAATAGTGCAATAATAAGTCCTGGCCATGTAAAATTAGGCTTATAAATGATCAATAATACACAAAACAGGGTTCCCATTAAAACATAAATGGCAGGCAAAATTGGGTATCCAACAGCCTTGTATGGACGTTCCATTTCGGGACGTTTTTTGCGTAAAATAAAGATGCCTATGATGGTTAATACATAAAATATCACCACAATAAAAGACACCATATCTAGTAGGTCACCATATTTACCACTTAAGCAAAGTAAGGCAGCCACCACACACTGTGCCCACAAGGCCCATTCTGGTACTGCATTTTTATTGAGCGTAGAGGCTTTCTTGAAAAACAAACCATCCTGCGCCATGGTATAATACACACGAGCACCGGCTAAAATAAGTCCATTGTTACAGCCAAACGTAGATATCATAATCATGATAGCAATAACATAGGTTCCAATATTTCCAAAAATGGCATTTGCAGAAGATACCGCTACCCTGTCGGCGGGTGCATGCGCAATATCATTTAAAGGAAGTACACTGATGTACATTAAATTGGCAGATACATATATAATGGTAACAATGAGCGTACCTAAAAATAAACTGAGTCCAATATTGCGTTTTGGATTTTTGATTTCGCCGGCAATAAATGTTACGTTGTTCCAAGCATCACTACTAAAAATAGAACCCACCATACTTGCAGCAATAGCGCCAAAAATGGCGAGGCCAATAACTGGTGTAGTGCTATTATCGGCAGCAACTGTTTTCATGCTCCATGCGTCTTGCCAATTGGCATTCCAAATTTCTGATTTTGCAGCAAGTAAAAAACCAAAACCAATCAGGCCAAATAATGAAAGAAGTTTGGTTACCGTAAATGTGGTTTGAATGAGTTTACCACCCTGTACGCCTTTGGTATTGATGTAGGTAAGCAGAATAATGATGGCAATAGAAACGAGCTGGGCTGGATATATTTTTAGAAACCCGGCCTGAAAAATAATATTGGCATCCGACATTTCTAATGCCGGAAAAAAGTAGCCCGCAAATTTACTAAAGGCAACACCTACTGCTGCAATGGTTCCCGTTTGTATCACCGAAAAAAAACTCCAACCATATAAAAAACCAAGTAGTGGATTGTAGGACTCTTTAAGGTACACGTACTGGCCTCCTGCTTTAGGGAACATGGCACTCAGCTCACCATAACTTAAGGCCGCTGTAAGGGTCATAAAGCCCGTTATTAACCATACGGCTACTAACCAACCAGCAGAACCCACATTGCGGGTGATATCGGCACTTACAATAAAAATGCCAGAACCTATCATACTTCCAGCTACAATCATGGTAGCATCTAATAAACCAAGTGACGGCTTAAATTCGGGTGTTGTTGTACTCATAAAAAAAAGTTCTGTTTGGTTAGAACAGAACTTCAAGATAATTAAAAAATAAGAATGTAGACGCCTATTTTTTTGTTTTATATAGTTCATTCAAACCTTTTACAAGGTCGGCAGTAATGTCGTAGGCAGTGTCTTTGTAATACATAGAAAGCATGTCTGAATTATTGCCTAAAATAAAAGCATATCCTTTAGCTTTATTGTACTCTGCTAAATAGTCGGTAATTTTTTTCTTTACGTCTTGCAGTTTTTTCATGCTCTCATCCTGCATTTCGTTGTTCATCATTTGCTCCTTGCTCTTAAAGGTTTTATCCATTTGTTGAAGCTCTTGTTGTCTAGCGTTTACTTCAGATTCTGACATACGCTGACCATTTTTTTGTAACTCTTGGTACTTGGCTGCAAATACTTCTTTTAACTGATTGAGTTCATTGTTGTTTTGCTGTGCTTTAGCTTGAATAGAATTACTCACTTCTTTGTAGTAATTAAATTGAGACTCTACAGAATCAATTTCGAAATAGGCAATTCTAAAATCGCCTGCTGCCACTGATTTAGATCCAGAAGCTACCGCAGGCTTAGATCCACTGAACTGAAAATAAAATAAAACTGCAACAGCAACGCCGAGTACAATATTTAAAATGGTATTGATATTTTTCATGGAACGAATTTATATATTTTATGCATTAAATGTAAAAGTAGGAAGTGTTGGCTTCCTACTTTTACAAATTTATTAAGGTTTAGAATTATTATTCTTCCTCATCAAAGCTCATCGCTTCTCTGGTGGTAGCTAATACTTCATATTCTTCTTTGCTTCCTACAATCATATTCTCGAACTCTTTTTGTCCGGTACCTGCAGGAATCAAATGACCTGTAATTACATTTTCTTTAAGACCTAACATCATGTCTTTTTTACCTTGTATTGCCGCTTGGCTTAATACTTTCGTTGTTTCTTGGAACGAAGCAGCTGAAATCCAGCTTCTAACGCCAAGAGACGCCTTGGTAATACCTAGTAATACTGGAGTAGCGGTTGCAGGTTTTGCATCACGCACTTCTACTAGCTTTCTGTCCGAACGGCGTAGAATTGAATTTTCTTCGCGTAGTTCTCTTAATGTTATAATTTGACCAGCTTTGTACGTTGTACTTTCGCCAGCATCTGTAACTACTTTTTTGTCATAGATACGGTCATTTTCTTCAATAAAGTCAAATCTATCTTCTAGATCCTCCTCTAAGAATTTAGTATCACCAGCATCTACAATTTCTACCTTCTTCATCATCTGACGCACAATCACTTCTACGTGCTTGTCATTGATTTTTACACCTTGTAAACGGTATACCTCTTGGATCTCATTTACAACGTACTCTTGTACAGCAAATGGTCCTTTAATAGCAAGGATTGCCGCAGGTGCAATTTGTCCATCAGACATTGGTGTTCCCGCTTTAACGAAGTCACCATCTTGAACTAGAATTTGACGTGTTAGAGGTACTAAGTACTTCTTGATCATGCCATCTTTAGATTCAACAATGATTTCTCTATTACCACGCTTAACGCTACCAAATGCAACCACACCATCGATCTCACAAACAATCGCAGGGTTACCTGGATTTCTTGCTTCAAATAGTTCAGTTACACGTGGAAGACCTCCCGTGATATCGCGGAGCTTACCTAAAATACGAGGGATTTTAACCATCACAAAACCAGCTTTTACTTCGTCGCCTTCTTCTACAGCGATGTGAGATCCAACTGGTAAGTTGTAATGCTTGTTATCCTTTCCTTCAACAATGATGGTAGGTATTTTAGTTTTATCTTTTGTTTCAATAACCACTTTTTCGCGGTGACCTGTTTGCTCATCGGCCTCATCACGGTAAGTAATACCTTCGAGAACGTTGTCAAATTTGATCTTACCGTTTTGCTCAGAAACGATAACGTTGTTAAATGGATCCCAAGTACAAATCACATCACCCTTTTTCACTTCTTGGCCATCTTTAACATTTAAGGTAGCACCATAAGGAACGTTGTTGGTGATCATGAGACGGTCGTTTTTCACGTCCGTGATTCTTACCTCACCAGTACGTCCAATAACAATTTTAGCTTTCTTGCCTTCGTTGTTAACGGTTTCTACCGTACGTAAACCATCAAACTGAATGGTACCATCAAACTTAGCTACGAGTGTAGATTCGATAGATGCAGAACCTGCCACACCACCTACGTGGAACGTACGAAGTGTAAGCTGTGTACCTGGTTCACCAATGGATTGTGCTGCAATGATACCAACTGCATCACCACGTTGAGCGAGGTAACCAGTTGCTAAGTTTTTACCATAACATTTTACACAAACACCACGCTTACTTTCGCAAGTAAGTACAGAACGAATCTCTACAGATTCGATACCTGCTTCATCAATTTCTTTAGCAACATCAGATGAAATTTCTTCACCAGCATTGATAATTAATTGTTCAGTTACAGGATGGTAAACATTATGTAATGAAGTACGACCTTCAATTCTATCAGATAATTGTTCGATAACATCTTCATTGTCTTTTAATGCAGATGTAGCAATACCTCTTAAAGTACCACAGTCATCATCCGCAATAACAACGTCTTGAGAAACGTCAACCAGACGGCGTGTTAAGTAACCCGCATCGGCTGTTTTTAATGCCGTATCCGCAAGACCCTTACGCGCACCGTGCGTAGAGATAAAGTAATCTAATACGTTAAGGCCACTCTTAAAGTTTGAAAGGATTGGGTTTTCAATTACCTCAGAGCCTGCGCTACCACTCTTACGTGGCTTAGCCATTAGACCTCTAATACCTACGAGCTGCTTAACCTGTGTTTTACTACCACGAGCACCTGAATCAAGCATCATGTAAACAGAGTTAAAGCCTTGCTTATCTGTTTGCATTTCATGCATTAATGTTTCAGTGATTCTTGTATCTACACGACCCCAGATATCAATAACTTGGTTGTAACGCTCGTTATTGGTAATAAGACCCATGTTGTAGTTTTCCCAAACTTCTTCTACTTCTGCTTTAGCATTATCAAGTAACTCACCTCTTTGATCAGGAACGATCAAGTCGTTTACGTTAAATGATAAACCACCACGGAATGCCATTCTAAATCCTAGTGTTTTAATATCATCTAAGAATTTAGCGGTTGTAGGAACGTTTGTGATTTTAATGATATTACCAATAATGTCTCTTAGAGATTTTTTGGTTAATAGTGCATTGATATAACCTACTGGTGCAGGTACGTGCTGATTGAATAACACACGACCAACTGTAGTTTCAATTAATTTTTTAACAATCACACCACCTTCACGAACATTGGTTTTTACTTTGATGTTAGCGTGTAAGTCTACACGGTTTTCATTGTAAGCAATGATCACTTCATCCATGCTGTAGAAAGCCATGCCCTGTCCTTTTACGGTTTCAGTTTCGGTGGTTTTCTTACCCTTTGTGATATAGTATAAACCAAGTACCATGTCCTGAGAAGGAAGGGTGATTGGCGTACCATTTTGTGGGTTAAGGATGTTGTGAGAAGAAAGCATTAATAACTGTGCTTCAAGTACCGCTGCACTACTAAGTGGAACGTGTACCGCCATTTGGTCACCATCGAAATCCGCGTTAAACGAAGACGTTACGAGTGGGTGTAATTGAATGGCTTTACCTTCTACCAACTTAGGTTGGAATGCTTGAATAGACAAGCGGTGAAGTGTTGGGGCACGGTTTAATAATACCGGGTGACCTTTTAAAATATTTTCTAAGATATCCCAAATAACAGCTTCTTTTTTATCTACTAATTTTTTAGCAGACTTTACTGTTTTTACAATACCTCTTTCAATTAATTTACGAATAACAAATGGCTTAAATAATTCGGCAGCCATATCTTTTGGTAATCCGCACTCGTGCATTTTTAACTCAGGTCCTACCACAATTACAGAACGACCAGAATAGTCTACACGCTTACCTAATAAGTTTTGACGGAAACGACCTTGCTTACCTTTTAATACATCCGATAAAGATTTTAAAGCACGTCCACCTTCTGCTTTAACAGCATTAGATTTACGAGAGTTATCGAATAATGAATCGATCGCTTCTTGTAACATACGTTTTTCATTACGTAAGATTACTTCTGGCGCTTTAATTTCTAACAAACGCTTTAAACGGTTGTTACGGATAATTACACGACGGTATAAATCGTTTAGATCAGAAGATGCAAAACGACCACCATCTAGAGGTACTAATGGACGAAGTTCTGGTGGGATAACTGGAATGTATTGCATTACCATCCACTCAGGCTTGTTTACAATATGCGTACCTGCTTCACGGAAAGATTCTACTACGCTCAAACGCTTTAAAGCATCTGCTTTACGTTGTTGAGAAGTTTCGTTTGCAGCTGCATTACGTAAAGAGAAACTTAAACTATCTAAATCAATTCTTTGCAATAAACCATGAACGGCTTCTGCACCCATTTTAGCGATGAACTTGTTTGGATCTTCGTCTGGTAAGAATTGGTTTTCTTTTGGTAAAGTATCTAATAAATCTAAGTATTCTTCTTCGGTTAAAAGATCACCCATGTTTAGGTTTTCTTTGATACCGCCTTGTAATACTACATAACGCTCATAGTAGATGATGGTTTCTAATTTCTTAGAACTCATCCCTAATAAATAACCGATTTTGTTAGGTAAAGATTTGAAGTACCAAATGTGCACTACAGGTACCACAAGTTTAATGTGACCCATACGCTCACGACGTACTTTTTTCTCTGTTACTTCTACACCACATCTGTCGCACACAATACCCTTGTAACGGATACGCTTGTATTTACCACAAGCACACTCATAATCCTTTACTGGACCAAAAATTCTTTCGCAGAATAAACCATCTCTTTCAGGCTTATACGTACGGTAGTTAATGGTTTCAGGCTTTAATACTTCACCGAAACTTCTTTCTAATATATTATCTGGAGAAGCCAGACCGATAGTGATCTCGGAGAAAGTTAATCTTGGTCGATTGTCTCTTTTAATGGCCATATCTAGGTTGTAAATTTGTAATGATAATTGTTGTTAATAGATGTGTTGGTTGATTTAAAATCTTATTCAAATTTTAAGTCTAAACCTAAACCTCTCAATTCATGTACTAATACATTAAATGATTCTGGTACACCTGGACGTGGAATGTTTTCACCTTTAACGATAGCTTCATAGGTTTTTGCACGACCAATGATGTCATCTGATTTAAGGGTTAATAATTCCTGTAAGATGTTAGCAGCACCATATGCTTCAAGTGCCCATACCTCCATCTCACCAAAACGCTGTCCACCAAACTGAGCCTTACCACCAAGCGGTTGCTGGGTAATTAAACTGTATGGTCCGATAGAACGTGCGTGCATTTTATCATCAACCATGTGGTGAAGTTTAATCATATAGATTACACCCACAGTAGCTTTCTGATGGAAACGCTCTCCAGTTTCACCATCATATAAATACGTGTGTCCATTTCTTGGGATACCCGCATCCTTACAATATTGTTCGATTTGATCGGTACTTGCACCATCAAAAATTGGTGTTGCAAATTTCACGCCTAAACGCTTACCAGTCCAACCTAAGATGGTTTCATAGATCTGACCAAGGTTCATACGAGAAGGTACCCCAAGTGGGTTAAGAACGATGTCTACCGGTGTACCGTCTTCCATAAATGGCATGTCTTCTGCACGCACAATTTTGGCAACGATACCTTTGTTTCCGTGACGACCCGCCATCTTATCTCCCACTTTAAGCTTACGCTTAACGGCTAAGTATACTTTCGCTAATTTTAATACACCTGCTGGTAATTCATCACCAATAGAGATGTTGAATTTCTCGCGCTTATAACGTCCTAACTCTTCGTTGAAACGGATGCTATAGTTGTGTAATAAAGTATTGATTTGTTGATCTGTTTTTTCGTCACCAGTCCATCCTAGAGGATTAACGTTTTGGTAATCGAGTGTTGCTAAGTTTTTAGCATTGAACTTAGAACCTTTAGGAATCAACATTTCGCCAAAGTTGTTGCTCACACCACTAGAAGCTTTATCTTTTAATAGTGTTTGTAATTTATCAAGCAACAATTCTTTGATATGCTCGGTATTTTGCTCGTGTACTTTTTCTACTTTTTCAAGTAAAGCTTTTTCACGAATTTTTCCGTTCTTATCTTTCTTAGCGCGTTGAAATAATTTTTTATCGATCACTACACCTTCTGTACCGTTTGGTGCTTTTAAAGAAGCATCTTTTGCATCACCTGCTTTGTCACCAAAGATGGCACGTAATAATTTTTCTTCTGGTGTAGGATCTGATTCACCTTTAGGTGTAATCTTACCAATTAAAATATCACCTTCTTTAATAGTAGCACCAATTCTGATGATACCATGCTCATCTAAATCTTTGGTTGCTTCTTCAGAAACGTTCGGGATATCTGGTGTTAATTCTTCTTCACCTAATTTGGTATCACGTACTTCTAATTCATATTCATCGATGTGAACAGAAGTAAATAAATCTTCACGAACAACTTTTTCACTAATTACAATCGCATCCTCGAAGTTGTAACCTTTCCATGGCATGAACGCCACTTGTAAGTTACGACCTAATGCTAACTCACCATCTTTAGTTGCATAACCTTCGGTTAAGAAATCTCCTTTTTTAACCTTTTGTCCTTTTTTAACAGCAGGACGTAAGTTGATACAAGTAGCTTGGTTTGTTTTGATAAACTTAGTGAGTTTATACACTTGTAAATCATCACTGAAAGAAACCAAACGGTCTAAATCATTTCTATCATAACGAACATGAATTTCGTTTGCATCCACAAACTCAACCACACCATTACCATCTGCATGGATTTGGATACGTGCATCACGCGCCGCTTTTCCTTCTAGTCCTGTACCAACAATTGGTGCTTCAGGAATAATTAACGGAACTGCTTGACGTTGCATGTTTGAACCCATTAGGGCACGGTTGGCATCATCATGCTCTAAGAATGGAATAAGTGACGCACTCAAACCAACGATTTGGTTTGGCGCAACGTCCATATATTCTACATCTTCTTTATCTAATATTGGGAAGTCTCCGGTTTGACGAGAAACAACTTTATCTTCTGCGAATTCACCTTTTTCTGTTAATGGTGAATTTGACTGTGCAATTTTTGCGGTATCCTCTTCTTCTGCGCTGAGGTACGTCAATTGCTTCATGTTTACTTTACCATTTTCTACTTTACGGTATGGTGTTTCAATGAATCCCATATCGTTGATAGAAGCGTGTACACACAAGGTAGAAATTAGACCAATGTTTGGTCCTTCCGGTGTTTCGATGGTACATAAACGGCCGTAGTGAGAATAGTGTACGTCACGTACTTCAAATCCTGCACGCTCTCTACTTAAACCGCCGGGTCCAAGCGCAGAAATACGACGCTTGTGCGTGATCTCTGATAACGGATTTGTTTGGTCTAAGAATTGAGATAACTGTGAAGTACCAAAGAATGAATTGATAACACTAGAAAGTGTTCTTGCATTGATTAGATCAACTGGTGTGAATACCTCGTTGTCACGTACGTTCATACGCTCACGAATAGTACGCGCCATACGCGCTAAACCAACACCAAATTGTGCATACAACTGCTCACCCACCGTACGTACACGACGATTGCTTAGGTGATCAATATCGTCAATCTCTGCTTTCGCATTGGTTAAACGAACTAAGTATTTAACAATTTCAATAATGTCTTGCTTTGTTAAAACTTTTTTCTCTAATGGATAATCTAAGTCAAGTTTACGGTTGATTTTGTAACGACCTACTTCACCTAAATCATAACGCTTATCAGAGAAGAATAATTTGTCAATGATACCACGCGCCGTTTCATTATCTGGAGCATCTGCACCACGTAATTGACGGTAGATATGTTGTACCGCTTCTAACTCAGAGTTAGAGGTATCTTTGTTTAATGTGTTGTAGATGATTGCATAATCACCACCAAACTCTTCTTTTTGAATGAAGACGCTCTTTACATCCATCTCAACAATTGTTGCGAT
>JACCDO010942475.1_pt1 | contig 12423 bp, 14 predicted proteins | sample 7446101 | NCBI WGS metagenome assembly JACCDO01 (sample SAMN15323440, study PRJNA562643) | freshwater metagenome | isolation source: river surface water | place: USA:Blue River Watershed | collected 2017-08-16 | reverse complement strand
GATGCTACATACAATTCTTCATACCATGGTTCGAATCCTAATCCGAGATGTACTACGCTAACTGCATCGATAAGATAGACGCCATCACGTGGTGTTGGTTCGTAGACGTGTGCGTCTCCATCGACTGGTACAAGTGAGACCACATCTACGAAACCATTGCCGATTTGTGCGGTGATATCTGCCAAAATACTAAACGTCGCCACAACCACCGGCCGTGTGCTTGCTGGTGCGGAATGCTCACTACTGCTACAACCACTTGTGCTCATCAAGACGAAAAAAATCATCGCCAACGTGAGTAGACGCATATATACTCCGTAAATGAAAGTTACTACCATTAATAATGATAGTAACTTTCATTGTGTCTGTCAAGGTGCATTTACCCGTCGAGCAAACAGAATATCCGGTTTGCCAATACCATTTGCATCGGGGAGGACGCCACACAGTACAAACCCGACACTACGGTAGAAGAGACTGGCATGTGGCGTAGTCGCGTGAAAATGTGCAGTGTGGTGGAGTGGTTCTGGATAGAGTGTGGTGTGCGCAAGCGACGTGCTGCCGATTTCATCATCACACCATACAAACAATGTGGTAGCAGCACGGTACTGCAGTTGGGTGATGAGGTGTGCGACGAGCGTGCGTGCGATGCCACGTCTGCGGTATGCTTGCGCTACCACAAGCGGGTGCAGTTCCCAGGCATGACCATCATATTGCGGGTTGGCAGCAACCCAACCAACGATGGTGTGATCAATGGTGGCGATCAGGCTGATGTGGGATGGTGTTGAGTGTGCAAGCACCTCTGAGTGTGCTGATGCGAGATCTGGCCATGCAGGTGAGATTCCCACAAACCCGAGATGGAGCAGCGATGCAACATGCGCGACCGCGGTTGTATCATCGATGTGCAGCGTTGAAATGGTTATCATTGGATGACTTCTTGCCAGAGGAGTGCGCTCAATTTTGGGCCATGCCTGAGCAACCAACCGCCATCTGCGGCACGTGCACCAAGAATAACAATCCGAAAGCGCTGACTTGGGTCGGCCCATACCACCATACCTGAAGAACCACTATGCCCAAATGAATCAGAGGCAAAGCATGGGGCAACCCAGTGTGGTGTTTTGTTGCCACGGAGTTCTGGTCCTAATCCCCACGGTGATTGTGGCCAAAGGAGCGGTGCCATGAAGCCACCGCCGAGCGTGCCTGTCTGCACACTCGTGGCTTCGTCTACGAGTGACTGGTGCAAAAAATTCGTGTGCGGCATAAATGCGTCGACGAGTGCGAGCGCACCAGCAGCATCGGTACACAATCCCCCCCACGGCAATTCAAGCGAGCGCCAAAATGCGCTATTAAATGTTTCAAGTGCGGTGCCACGATGGCGACCGCGCACATCACCTATGGTGGCGACTGCGTGCGTCTCTGGATTTCCCAGCACACCCACAATGCCGAGTGGTTGGAGTACCAGCTGATGTATGGCATCGCGACACGTTAGTCCTGTGATGCGTTCAATGATGATTCCCAGTATCCCGTAGCCCACATTACTATATTGCACGCGTGTTTCTGCAGCATACTGTGGTGGTGTATGCACACACTCGTTAGCGAGTACCGACCATGTCAGACCTGCAGCGTACAGTTCGTCTTTGTTGGCTAAATCAAGACCGTATCCGCTCGTGTGACAAAGCAGACTTCGTACACGACGCATTGTCATGTCCGGGTGAATGTCCGCTACATACATACTGATTGCATGGTCGAGATTGAGTTTGCCACGGTCGACTAGCACGAGGATGGCCAGCGCTGTAGCAAGTTTGGTGAGTGAAGCCACTGGAAAAAGTGTATCGTGTTGCAACGGATGATCGGCGCCATCAGTGCCATAGGCACGGATGACAGCGTCCGTATAGCCATATTGATAACCGATTACCATTCCAGGGAGTCCGTTGGTGCGATGAGTCTCGAAATAGGTTGAGAGCGCATTCATGTGTGTTCCTTTCGTCCAAGAGGTATAGTACTATGGAATAGTGGAGGTAACCAATCATGAAACGACGCCGACTTTTACAACAGCTCTTGCTGATGCCGCTGGTGGCATGTACAAACACGCAACCCTCAACGGGGCCAACGCCTGGACCACAAGCAGGCATCTTTGTGGATGCGGGCTATCGGTATCAGCCGATTCCCACTCTCGTCTATGGTACCAATACAGGACCATGGCAAACAATTGGTTTTGAACAGCGCCAAATCGCACAAGACACAAAAATTGCAATGATTCGGTGGCCAGGGGGAAACTGGGGTGATGAAAATGATGTCACACCACTCATGGTTGATGAGTATATGCAACTGTGTACACAAATCGGCGCCACACCATCGATTCATGTACGACTCTTTGGTGGTACCGCAGAAAAAGCTGCTGAATTAGTGCGGTATACAAATATAACCAAGCAATATGCAGTTCGTTATTGGGCAGTGGGCAATGAGCCCGATCTGTTTGTGAAGAAACGTGGTGCATCACAGTACGGTATTGCCGAATATGTGCGCGACTTCATTGCATTTCGTGCTGCCATGAAAGCTGTAGACCCTACGATTGTGGTGATGGGTCCAGAGTTGAGTCAATTCGGTCCCAATGAATCGTATCCCCGTGATGCGACTGGTGAATACTGGTTGCGTGGCTTTCTCAAAGCGGTTCCCGACGTAGAAATGGTTTCACTCCATCGCTATCCGTTTGGCGAGCGCGCCGTTACTCGTGACATGCTTGCGGCCGATCCACCGAGTTGGACCGAATCAATTGCATTTGTGCGTCAACTCATGCGTGATACCATTGGCAAAGAAATTCCACTGGCAATCACCGAGGCGAATTCTGATTGGAGTGGGCGTGTCGACGATGTTGCAGGCACGAATTCATGGGCGAATGCGCTCTGGTGGGCTGAAGTACTTGCCCGGTTAATTGCTGCAGATTGTCAAATCGTGAACCAATTTTGCATGGGAGCCATTCAATCACAGGGCATTGGATTGTTTGGCCCCGTTTCGTATAATTCGGGCCCGTTGCCCACTTTTGAAGTGTACCGACTCATGCAAAAACTTGGTGGGATTCGCCTGCATGCAAGTATTGATGATGCACGTGCGCATGTGTTGGCCGCACAACGAGATGATGGGATATTGACGTTGCTCTTTGTGAACCAGCAGTCGCAAGCACGTACGTTGCCAATTACGCTTGCCAATGCTCAGCCGAGTGGGCTTGCGCGTGTATGGCGATTTAGCGATGCGAATCCTGTTGCGCAATCTGACGATATCGACATTACTCTACCAGTGCAATGGCCGGCGTACTCTGCCACACTGCTCGAAATACCGATTTAGTGCATGAATGCACGTCGTACGCGTTGGTCAGCATGCCCAATAATTGGATTGCCGTGACCGACGACGAGGTGTGCGTACGTGAGGCGCGAAAGGGCACGGCGGCTTTCTGCGGCTCGATCATTGTGTTCGTGACCGATGGATTTGCGCAGACCACAGAAGTTGAGGAATGCGTCACCAGCAATCAATACGCCGCCATGTCTGTGCCATAGGAGTGCAATGTGACCTGCGGTATGACCAGGGGTGTGCAACACCCGTAGATGTGGTGAGAGGAACTGATCGTGATATGCACTTGCATCAACATTGATTGCGTTGCCCGTGGTGAGTGGACGGGTGTCGATTGTGTGTTGCCACAGCGATAATGGCCAACTCAGTGCAAATGGGCGTCGCATCAGCACCCCGTGTGCGGCATCTATTCCATCAAGTGGATGCATCAATGCGGCACCCATGCCGTATTGCTGGAGTTGTGCTGCGCTGCCTGCATGGTCGTAATGCAGATGAGTGAGCACGCATTTCACATCTGTGATGCGGTGACCGCGTGTAGTGAGGGCTTGCAACACACGTGGTGCATCAGCTACATCACCACAGTCTATGAGTGTAACTCCGCTTTCATCCTCGATGAGATATGCGTTGACCAATCCGAGTGGGATGCGATAGAGTCCCGGTAACACACAGTGCATGCTGCCCTCACGCATAGTAGCTATTGAAGCGATGTCTGACGCATGTGGATGTGGCGTATCGCCAGATAAAACATTGCGCCGAATGGACCGGCCATGAGCACACTGATGAGCGCGATTCGGCGCACCCACCCGCTGAGTGCACGCTCCTCGCTATCGAGAAAAACCCATCGACCGACCCACAAATCAAAGCAGATAATGTGAATCCATGCGATGGTGGTACCGGTGCTACTTGCAAACAGTTGCATCAACACGTCGAGTTGCGGATTCATTAGTGCTGGGAGTAACTCGATGAATGTGGGTGCAACCAGCAAGGTGTAGAGTACTGCGAGAGGTGCAATTATCCACGGTGACGCAATTACCCGCTTGGTGCCCGCCCATCCAGGTACCGCGATCATCAACATCCACCATGGCAGAATATACAAGTTACTTAGTTGAAATATTAGCGCCATCGAATGCATCTCCATTCACCATCTGCGCATTGCGCTCAATGCATAATTACGGTGTGGCAGTTGCAATTGCTGCTGTCGCTGTTGCACTCGCTGCCACAGTGGTACTCGTCGCCGGTACACCCGTTGCCGTAGCTGGTGCCGCAGTACTGGTGGCCGTACTCCCACTCGTGGCCGTGGCTACTGCAGTCAGTGTTGCACTTGTCACCCCTGTTGCAGTGACCGTCGTATTGCTATCAGGAGTAGTTTGTGCACTTGCTGTGGCTGTTGGTGGTGTGCCGGTCACCGTATTCTCAGGTGTATTGGTCACTGTGAACACTGGTGCAAGTGTATTGGTCGCGCCTGCTGGTGCCTGCGTTGGTTTTGGCAGCGGTTTGTTTGGCACTGCGGTAGGCGGTTGTGTGGCAACTGCGTTGCCCATCGTTGCGGTAATTGGCTGTGCGGTTTGGGTAAGCGCAGCTTCGGCTGTGGCCGCGATATCAGTAGGAACCTGTGCAGTCATTGTTGCCATCTGCGCCGTGGCAACCAGTGTAGCGAGCCGATCCTGGTTACTCAAGTTGTTCCCACAGGCACTGATGCCGAGTGCAACAACGCTGATGATGAATATCTTAGTGGCTTGACGCATAATATTACCCCATGTAGTAAATACAATACTATCATAACAAGTTTTGTGATGATGTCAACTATGATGTGTAGTATGAAATAGCGCATGTGAATAATGCGCACTGCGCTGACCGGATGGTAGTGCGCACATGGGACATTGCAAATGCAAATGTGATGGATATAGTAGAAACAGCACACCCACCAGTGGTGCTGGTGGGTGTGCCGGAAGTGGTGGAGATGGGGGGAGTCGAACCCCCGTCCAAGATAAACTTGCTGCCAGTATCTACGCGTGTAGTTCCTTGTTTGTTCTTGCTGCCGCCTCACACGAGGAACAAAGCGTTGCGGCAACGATTCTGCTTATCTTTGACTAGCTACGCAGACAGTTCGCTAGTAGCAACCCAGCATTGGCGTTCTTTCACCCGGCCGGGTGAGGGGTGAAGAACGTGCTGTCTTTAATTAGGCAGCAAACGCGGTCGTTCGTGCGAACGACGGAGCGCTGATGTTTTTGGCAGTTATGCCGGTGCCCTTTTTACGAGACTGGGCGTCTCGACGCGCCACGTAACAGAATCCTACCCTGTCAAAACCAAACATCCCCATGCTCAAATAATACCACTCATTGTACGTTAGTGTCAATAAAAAAGTTGCATCCACATACGCACTGACCAATTCTTTCTTTTATAATGCGTGTACATCTTTCAAGGATATCACCGATGCATGATATATCTACACTGCTAACTGCAATTACGCACGCATTTCAATCGTTGCCGTGTATTGATGCTGTAGTCCTCGGTGGATCACAGGCACGTGGCACTGCGACAGCCACATCTGACATCGACATCGGTATCTACTATGGTGCCAGAGCTCCGCTCGATCAGGGGGCAATAAATACAGTTGCACAACATTTTGATGATGCGCATCGTGCGAATCTTGTCACTGCACCGGGCGGCTGGGGACCGTGGGTCAATGCAGGTGGTTGGCTTGTTGTTGACGGTTTACCTGTGGATATTATTTTGCGTGAAACCAATCGAGTCTGCGATGTTATCGCAACCTGCGAAGCGGGTCATATCAGTGCACATTACCAACCCGGACATCCACATGCCTATATCAATGCGATGTACATGGGTGAATTGGCCGTGTGTCAGCTCCTATGGGATGCACATGGTACTGTGAGGGCGCTCAAAGCACGTGCTGAAAGGTATCCGCCTGCATTGCGTTCGGCAATACTTGAATTTTATGGGTTCGAAGCAGGCTTTAGTTCGTCATTGGCGCAAAAATCTGCCACCGCACATGATAACTATTACGTGGCAGCACATGTGGTGCGGTCACTGTCTGCACTCAATCAGGTCCTGTTTGCCTATAATGAGCAGTATTGCATCAACGAAAAACGGGCGGTTGCACTCGTTGAGACATTTATGCAACATCCATGTAATTATCAACTCCGTGTGAACGAAATAGTGGCTACCATCGGCACTGATATGCCACGAGCATGTGTATTACTACAGGTACTTGTCGACGAGGTACAGGCGTTAGTGCGTCATTGATTGTGCTACGGCACATCGTGCAACGAGCCAAGAAATGCGTACCAACCAGCACCTTGTATTTCAGCGAGCGTGTAAGCGAGGAGCTTTTGCTATGCTACTGTGGTGTGGGTACTACTAAATCGGTTATACGGTAACCATGATCGGTGTGCTGAGTTGATTAAGAAAAAACAGCATATCGCGTGGCGATCTCTACCAACTCAGGGATTGACGCAGTGCCCGTGGTGCCGATTTTGCGCACGGTGACAGCTGCCACGAGCATGGCGATTTGAGTTGCTTCGGCCAACCGTGCGCCACTCGCACTGCTTATTGCCAATGCGGCCATCACACTGTCACCAGCACCGACAACGTCGATGGGTGCATCTACAGGGATAGCGCTTACCTCGGTGCTAGCATTTTCAGCATAGACGAGTGCTCCCATCGATCCGAGTGTCACTACCACTGGCCGTTGGGTGTGTCGGCTAAGCTGTGAGGCGGCGGTGTGTGCCGATGTGGTTGTTGCATCGAGCTGACATGCATGTGTAGCCTCGTGGAGATTGGGTTTGACAATGACTCCACGAAAATCTGCAATGCGCTGGCGTGAATCGGCAAACATTGGGAGCTGTGGGCGCGTGTGTACGATGGTCTGAATTGCTTCGTGCACCGCCGTACCGATTACGCCACAACCGGCTTCAGGCATCTGATCGGCAAACACCATGGCATCACACTCGTCTGCAAGGGTCATCAGGGATGCTGCAATTTGTGTACCTACTGTCGCTGCAAGTGGGGTGCGACTACGGATATCGAGTCGTTCGAGCTCTTGCACGCTGCCGTCTGCATGCCGAATGCTTGGTTTGGTGTAGGTGGGCGTGACACGGTCGGGGGTGACCACCAACAAACTATCGTTGGCATTGATATGGTGAAGTCCTTGCCGGAGTAGTAGTCCATCTCCATCATCACCAATCACTCCTACACATATAACTTTTGCGCCGAGTGCCGCAAGATTGGCGGCTACGGTGCCTGCTGCGCCTGGTGCAAATGTTTGATGGGTGACCTGGTGGGCGGTGTGCCCTGTTTCAATGGAAATTTCGGCACGGGCTGGATCGACCCACAGGTAGCGGTCGAGGAAAAAATCACCACAGACCACAATGCGTTTCCCCGCAAAGCCGCGTGTGATGTCGTCAAACCGTGTTCGTTGCATAGAAAGCCCTCGCTATCGTGTTAGGCGATGCCAGATAGTAGGTATTGTGATGCGATGATCGCCACTTATATAGTAGCTTGTGCCACCATCGCGCACGGTACGCACCAGAATTGTTTTGAAGGGGCGGTAGTAGTATGCGGGGTCGCTCTTTTTGGCTTCGACAGTTAAATCATCGGGTAATGGCACCATGTCAAAGACGGCCGTAGTAAAGTGTGCAATACGTTCGCCGCGCTGGTGTGCCACGTTGCGCGCCATTGCCAACGCCTTGAGGTAGACCTCTGGTCCCATTACCGCACTGCCAACATTGAGCATCACGCCGCCTTCGAGCTGGCTGACCGTATGCGTCAGAATCAGAAAGTCGGTGTAACTTGCCTGACCGAGTGCCGCACCGTCGCAGTTGGGGTGTTCGTGGATGATATCTTGGCCGATACTCACATGTACCGTCACCGGGATACCAAGACGCGCCCCAGCAGCAGCGATAGAAAGGTGCTTGTACGGGAAGACGCCATCGCGGATGACTGCGCCCACATGCTCGCCAATGCCCAAGTCGTGTGCGGCCGCTGCCCGGATGTGGTCGTTGATGTGGCCGGTTTCATGCCAGAGTCCAAACTGCCCCTGTGAAATATATGTTGCCACACTCTCAGTGGTCGCACCAATTAATGCCAGCTCGTAGTCATGAATGAGCCCGGCACCATTCATGGCCACATGCGTGATGAATCCCCGCTCCATCAGGTCGATGACAAAGCGCGACGCCCCCTGTTTGATGACATGCGCACCCATGATGAAAATGACAGGCTTGTGAGAATTCCGTGCCTGTTGCATAGCGGTAATTACCGCATCCAGGCGTGGATTATCGTATGGAGGAATGGTGTCTTCGAGTGACATAACGTATGAAAGTGGCATATCGTGGATGCGCTCACCGAGGGGTAAGACGTGGAGTTGTGTGCGATCAAACCGTGGCAATGGCATCGTTTTATCCTTGTGTAAAGAGCAATGCTGTGATGTCGTCCAAGTCGCCGAAATGTGCTACTACTGCATCTGCACCAGCTGCAATCAGGTGGTCACGTTTGTGCGGGTCGAGTCCACCACTGACTTCGTGTGAGGCCACTGCCAAGCTGTAGCCAGCTAGCGCCTTGCCTGCGTGAATCTCCACTGGTCCGTCACCCACGGACAACAAGGCACCAGTTGGTACTTGATAGCGCTGGCATAACCCTGCAATGGCATCACTTTTGGTGAAGCCTGGATCATGCCCACCTGGTCCGTAGATACCAGCATCGAAGAAGTGGTCAATGCGTAGTGCGGCACTCTCACGGAGTAGATGATGATGCTCTGTGCCACTCACCAAGGCGATGTGAATGCGCTGATCATGCAGCAGCTGCAAAAATGCCCGTGCCCCAGGGACCATCTGTTGATCTGCGCTGGCATCGTCATGGATTGAGGCGACCTGACGGTCGATTTGGGCACGCATGGCTCCACTAAACTGATCGAGGTAGTATTGTGCGCCGCGTGCTGGGCCCCCATGCATGATGACTTGTTCATCGACCCACGCCATCTGGATAATACTGGGTTGGCCGGTGGAGCGCGCAATATACCCAACAATCTCAGCATCGATAGTGTCTGGATGCGGCACATACGCATGGAGGGCATGTTTCATTACCCCATGCATGACATGTTGCCAGCCGATGCGAATCAACGACATGGTGCCATCAAAATCAATGGCCGCCAGACGGATGGCGGTTGTTGGACGTGAAAGAATCTCAATCATTGCTTGAGTGCCTCTGGGTAGAGTGGGCTTTTGTGTGTCCAGCCGCCATCAATGGTTATCGTCTGTCCGTTGACGAGTGTTGCATATGGCGAGCACAGGTACAAGGCGGTGTCGGCGACGTCTTGTGGGTAACCGACACGTCCAACTGGTGATAATTTAGCCCAGTTAGCTGCATAATCAGGGTCACCAATCAAGTTGCGGTCGTTGAGGGTAGCCCCAATTGCTATAGCGTTTACGGTGATGCCGTGGCTACCGAGCTCAACCCCCAAAATGGCTGCCATGTGTCGCAAGGCGGCTTTGCTAGTGCCATATATTGAGGCGCCAGCCATGGCGGTGATACCAGTTACCGATGATGAAAGAACCACTCGCCCACCACGCCCTTGGGCGATCATCTGTTTGGCAGCGGCCTGGATGCCAAAAAACGTCCCTTTGAGATTGAGATCCATGACGTGGTGCCAATCGGCTTCTGTCATGGCAAGGAAGTCGCCAAAAACTGTTACTCCGGAATTGGCCACAAAGATGTCCACCCCACCGAAGTGGTGGGCGGCGTATTCCACGACGCGCACATTTTCGGCAACGCTGCGCAAATCAGCCTCGATGGCGGTGAGCGTGGCACCATGCTGTAGGGCATCGGCACATACCAGATCGACGCGCTCTTTTTCACCAAAATAGACACCAACCACCATGGCACCCGCTTTGGCAAAGGTCAGGGCAATGCTGGCGCCAATCTCGCGATTAATGCCGGTGACAACGGCAACTTTGCCTGTCAAGGTCAGCGAATGTGTAGACATAAGAACCATCCTGACAAAAAACGGGTGGCAGAACTCCTGTCTGCCACCCGTCATCTGTAGCTACTTAATCGCGTGAGAAGGCGGCATCAAAGGCCACATTTGATGGTGTGAAATCGTTGCGGCGCACGAACGCACAGGCGTCGGTGGCCCCATATTCACGATCCATGCCGCTGTCTTCCCACTCCACCGACAGCGGACCCTGGTAGCCGATGCGTGTCAAGGCGCGGAATATCGGCCCCCACTGCATTTGTTCACCACGGCCTGGCGAAATGAAGTCCCAGCCGCGTCGTGCATCACCGAAGTTGAGGTGTGAGCCAAGGATGCTGGTGTGACCGTTGAGGTTGCGGGCACTTTCTTTGACGTGCACGTGGTAGATGCGGTCTTTGAAAGCCTCGATGAAGGCCACCGAATCAATGAACTGGTGATAGAGGTGGCTGGGATCGAAGTTGATACCAAAGCCGGGGCGATTGCCGATGGCGGCCAAGGCTGCCTGAGTGGTGTAGATGTCGTATGCAATCTCGGTGGGGTGTACTTCGAGGGCAAATTTGACACCCACCTCGTCAAAGACGTCGATGATGGGGTTCCAGCGCTTGGCAAAATCAGCATAACCAGCATCAATCATGGCTGGGCTGTTGGGTGGGAATGAGTAGATGAGGTGCCAAATCGACGAACCGGTGAAGCCGTTGACGACTTTGACGCCAAACTTGGCGGCAGCTCGGGCGGTGTTCTTCATTTCTTCGGCGGCGCGCTGACGCACTCCCTCGGGATTGCCGTCACCCCACACGTGAGGGGGCACGATGCCTTTGTGGCGCTCGTCAATGTTATCGCAGACTGCTTGGCCGACCAAGTGGTTGCTGATGGCATAGCACTTGAGACCATGTTTGGCCAAGGTTTCCTGTTTGCGTGGAATGTAGGTCGAATCAGTCAAGGCCTTGCCCACTTCGAAGTGGTCGCCCCAACAGGCCAGCTCGAGGCCGTCGTAGCCGAAACTTTTGGCCTTTTTGCACAATTCTTCGAAAGGCAAATCAGCCCACTGACCGGTAAATAACGTTACAGGACGTGCCATTGTTGCATCCTTTCATGTAGTTGGCATGAGTGCTGGCAGACGCCAGCACTCATGCCCGCATCATCTAGTATTCGGGGTTTACCCACTGCTTGCTGCCTGCAGACTTTTCGATGGCATCGAGCACTGCTTGGCAGCGCACGCCGTCTTCAAAGGTTGGGTCAGGTGACACACCCTTCTGGATGCCATTGAGTAGGTCGTAGACGCCATGGGTGAATGTGTGCTCCCAACCAATGATGTGACCAGCCGGCCACCATGCACTCATGTAGGGGTGAGCGCCTTCGGTGACGAGAATATTGCGGAATCCGGTGGCATCGGCAGCATCGTCATTGAAGAGCACGTTGAGTTCGTTCATCCGTTCCAAGTTAAAGACGATGCTGCCCTTGGATCCGTTGATTTCGAACGAGTTGAAGTTGCGCCGACCATTAGCAAAGCGGGTGACTTCGAAGGTCCCGACAGCGCCATTGTCGAAGCGGGTCATAAATAATGCTGCATCGTCGACAGTCACGTCGCCATACTCTGCTGACGCTGCGGCGCCGAGCCCGCCAGTGGTACCTGACAACAGCGGGCGGCGTTTGATAAACGTTTCGGTCAGACCAGTGACTTCAGTGATTTCGCCCACCAGCATACGCGCCAAGTCGATACTGTGCGCACCGAGGTCGCCCAATGTGCCGGAGCCGGCCAGGTGCTTTTGCAAGCGCCACACCAACGGGAAGTTGGGATCCATGATCCAGTCCTGCAAGTAGACGGCGCGCCAGTGGTAGATGCGTCCAATGCGACCATCTTGGATGAGGCGCTTGGCGAGCTGTACGGCTGGGACACGGCGATAGTTGAAGTTGACCATGCCGACCACGCCATTCTTTTTGACGGCATCGGCCATGGCGCGGGCTTCTTTGAGGGTGTTGGCCAGCGGTTTTTCACAAAACACATGCTTGCCTTCGCTCGCAGCAGCAATGGCGATTTCCGCATGCGAATCACCGGGAGTCGAGACATCGACGAGTCCGATATCACTCCGTTTGACCAG
>JACCDO012210696.1_pt1 | contig 12424 bp, 8 predicted proteins | sample 7446101 | NCBI WGS metagenome assembly JACCDO01 (sample SAMN15323440, study PRJNA562643) | freshwater metagenome | isolation source: river surface water | place: USA:Blue River Watershed | collected 2017-08-16 | reverse complement strand
TTTAGCTGACCGTTTAGCTGACCGTTTAGCTGACCGTTTAGCTGACCGTTTAGCTGACCGTTTAGCTGACCGTTTAGCTGACTTTTTGACTGACCGTTTAGCTGACTTTTTGACTGAACGCTTTTTTTTCACTTCATCCCCCCACTTCTTTTTCATTCTTTATTAATTATAAATAAAAATAATATTTTATAATTAATAATATGAAGTTTGAAATATTTGATCCATTAAATAATCAAAAAATAACTCCTATAATTTCAGCGGATAATACAATAGGGTTTCTTAAAAAATCTTTATTTTACACAAACCCAAATTTTTATCCTCATTTTATAAGATTTGAAAATTGCCATAACGATGAAAATTATATTTGCGACAAATTAAAAGACGGTATATTAAATCTTTATCATATAGCATCCGAAATTCTTGAAGACAAAGATGTAGATATAGATTTTTTAGCAAAATCACCTTATGTTTTAGAAACCGTATTTAAAAATTATGAAGATTTATACATTAATTTAACTTTAGAAGATTTTACTTTTTTAATAAATAGACTATCTGAAGAAGACAGTCCAGAAGCAGATGTTTATTTTGACAATTTAGAAATATACCAACGAGAAATCGTAGATTCTTTAAAGAAAACATTTGAAAACAAAGTTTATAAAAAAATCATTGAATCTACAAATAACTTTGACTTAAACGATAAATATTCTATCCGAACTTCTTTTTCAAACATGTCTTTTTTAGTTGATACAAATTGGAAATCAACTATTACAAATGATATAATTTTTAAATTATTTGATACATTCAACTTTTTAGAAACAAACGACGACATTCCTGTAATAGCTCTTAATAAAAAATACTCAAGTTCAAAAATGCCTTTGATAAAAGTATATGATAATTTTTTAAAAACAAACGAAAATCCTGATAAATTGTTCAAAAATTGGTTCATTTCCGAAAGAAAAATGGAATCTGTTGTGAAATATAAATCTGTTAAAGGCTTGATTTTAAAAAAAAAGATTTACGAACTGAGTAGATACTTAAATATAAATATTCTTGCAAGCGGGTATATAACAGCTTCTTTAGAAGGAGATTTTGATATTACAAAGGAAAACCTAAAAATAATAGTAAATAATATTCAATCGGTATTTAATATTTTAAATTCTAAATCAAAAAATATTTTTACAGAAAAAACATTTGTTTTAAAATTAGATAAAATATCTATTTTAAATTCCGATATTATTTATTTTATAGATAATAATCTTTTCAATATTAACAAATTTAAAAAAATCATCAATAATCAATTCATTTCAGAAACTTTTTTTAAATTGAAAGATACCAAATACGAAGACATAATTTCTTTTCAATACACAAATCCGTTTGGAGAATTTAAAAATTATACTATTAATTTACAAAACGAAAAATACACACAGAATGGAATGATTAAGATTTTTGACATAAACAATAAAACACTGGGAAAAGTCATATCAGAACATATATTGTCAATTTACAATAAAAACGATGAAAGTGATAACCTTGAAGATATTAAAATCAAAGAAAAATCACACAAAAAGATTCTTGCAGAAGAAGGAGTTTTCTTTGATCCAAAAAAATGCCAAGGTCTAAGACAACCTCATTTATTAAAACTAGGAGAAAAGTCCTCTAAACAAGTATTAAATCATAAAAATAAAGATTTTATATGTGCAAATAAAGAATATCCGTTTATAGGTTTTACTGAAAACAATACTGTTTGCTGCTTTAAAAAATCTCAAGAAGGAGTCGAAAATTATATTAGAAATATTAACCCAAAGAGTTTAGAAATACAAGTTCAGCCTTCAAATTATAAAGTTAAAATAAATAAAATATTACAAAATGCTATTAAATTAGACGATGATTACTACATTCTTAACAATAAAAATCTTGTAAAAATAGAAGACTTTGATGTAATTAAAGAATTAGATTCTGTAAATCCTTGGTTAGAACAAGTGCCACTTGCCAATTTAATTTATAAAGTTACACAAAATAAATGTTCTAAATGGCCCGATACAACTAAATTAGGAGACAAAGCTTGTGCAGAACACACTGGTCATAAAAATTTTGGATATAGTAAAGATTCTCTACCGTGCTGCTATGTAAAAGAAAAAATATATGATAAAGACGAAGGTGAAAGTTTAAAAAATAAAAAGAAAATTTATATCATCACGGATCAAAAAAAGATTTTAGGATTTAATAAATTGGGTCTTTTACCAGATATGCTACAAAATATTTTAAATCACATTGTTCCGGAAAATAAATTTTATAGGCTTGGATCTCTCCAAAACGAAAATTCTTTACTCAATTCTCTGTCTTCTTCCCTTGGAATATCTACAAAACTTATTAGAGAAACTCTTGTAAATTTTTTAAAATCAGATCCAAAAATATTTTATACTTTAGAAAATGGGATTGTAGGAGAAAAATGGCAATACGATGATTATATAAAATATTTAGAAACTCCTTCCGAAAAAATTTACATATCTGATTTTGTAGATTTAATCCAAATAGCTTTTAAAATAAATATATTTATTTTAGATTACGATAATGTTTCTGGGGATGTAAAAATATTTTGCAAGCGTAAAAATAAAAGAGACGTTGTTTTTAAAAACAATATACTCGTTTTAAGAATAAATGATACGTATAACGAATTGATAGTCAAGTTAAATAATGAAAGTGATACTATAAAAAGTATTTTTGATTCGGATGATAAAATTATTACATTTTTTAACGAATATTATAAAGATTCTTGTGTTGTTTCTGATATATATCCTAAAAACTTTCCTTATTTACCTCTTCCTATAGCGAAAACTGTTATTGATAATATCAAAATAAAATACCAGATTGCCAATGAATTTAACAAGATTGAATATTTAATGACAACAAAAAATGAACTAATCCCTATTCAAGAAACTACTTTAATAAGAGATACAAATATAGAAATTTTATTTTTTAAAGATTTGATTTCAAAAAATCTTTTACAAAAATACTCCAAGGTTCAAAAATCATTAACTGATTTATCCGAAAAAATGGATATTTCAAAAATAGAAATAATAGAAACTGCTGCAACAGAATATCCTGATATAATAGCAGCATTAACAAACAGAGGTGTTTTTATACCCGTTATAAATGATGCAGGAATTATACCTCGCCTTAAATACATTCATTATTTTGATGCAAATACAATAATCAGTTCAGAAAATTTATTAGAAAATGACAACTTTAAGGCTTATTCTGATTTTAACAAAACATTGGCTCAATTAACAACTATTTTGAAAAGGAGTATTGGTAAAATAGAAGAATCCGATAAACAAAATGTATTAGGCATTATAAAAACAACTAATAAATCTAAATATTCAAAGATTTTAGAAATAAAAACAGTTTTAGAAAAATATACATCAAGTTTTAAAAATGATAAATATTACGATTTGGCTATAAAAAGTATAATAAATGAGATAATTAATGACAATGTTGAAAATTTAGTATTAAACAATATTTTCATACCATCTTCATATACACGAGGAGCAATAATTAATAGAAAAAATGAAAGTGTATTGTTAAATATGATAGATATTAAAAACTGGTTAAGTAAATTTACAATTTAATGTTGAATTATTTTTAATATGCGAGATTAAATGACCGAGAATGTGATATTGAATATCAAATAAATTTTTTTGTTCAACCGTTTTTGAATAAATACATTCCCTTCCTAAATGCTTTGACGTGTCCATATGAAATCCTGCATAATAACAAATAGAATCAAGTCCTGTGCATTTCCCAAAAAAAATAGGGTCATATTCATCGGCATAATGAGTTATCCTACCATTGTAATTTATCCCAAGTCTATCAGCATATAATTTTTCACCAGGTGAAGAAAAACATATAGCTTCTAAATTATTATATGCAGCTACTAAACTTGCTAAAGCACCACCAAGAGAATGCCCTGTTAAAACAATTTTTTTATCTGGATTATCCAATTTAACTTTTTCAACAATCTTATTTCCTAAATTGAAATAAGAATTGTTTCTTGAAATAATGTATTCTGTCATACAATTTTCATCACAAGACCCTTTTTCATTATAACATTCGCAGTTATTTGAGCAACAGTTTGAAAACATTAAATTATCTTCAATTCTATCATTATCTGTTGTTTCACCATGGCCTATTCCAAAAAGAGATGCCGACGTTCCTTTAAATGATACAAAAACGGTGTCGTCAAACCCTTGAAATATATGCCCTCTAAGCATATTCTCACTAAATCCGAAACTTGAATTGTAATATACACCCCAATCGCTTAAATCTATCCAAGAAGTTGAATTTGGACCGTGATGATAAGCATTACTTGACATATAAGCTGCAAATAAAATTAATGTCAAATTCATTAATTTTAGTAAATAACTTAAAAAATTTTAATAGACGAAATGTTGTCGTTAAAACCTATTGCTCTAAGATCAGGAACGCTTGCTGTAAGAGTTTTTGAATCGCCGTTGAAATTAGCGTCTCCGTAAACAGTTACTGTGACGCCACTGTCTATTTGAATAGAACTAATCGAATCGTTTCCAACCTCTGGGAAGTTAACTGGACTAGGATATTCTCCAATAGAAAGAGTTGAAACGTTTCCGGTATAATTAAGATCTGTGTAGAATCGAGCAGAAGGTTGAGGACCAATCCATTTTCTTGCAGGATTTGTTGCAATTTCATTTTTACCAAATTGTTTGTAATGTTCCCAAGGATCCATTGCTACAGTATCTGGGTTTCTAACTTTATAGAAATGTTTTGCATCATTAACAGTCATCATTCCTACATCTCCTGCACGAGGAAGATTACAATCTCCTTTCTTAGAATTTCCCCAATTTGGATCCCAAGAAGATGCGATTTCAGGAGTTGGATAATGCCACAATTTACCATCCATGTATCTGAAAATACCTTCTGCCCCGCAATCTACAGCTTCACCTTCATTAAATGGAGGAGGTGGGGGTGTCCCAGCACATTTATACTGAGTAGGCTCTCCAATTGCACTTGCGCAATCTACTACTTTAGCAGAAGAAGTCACAACACCGTATTCGCATCCAAGATTTTTGTCTTTTCCATCAGAAGATTCCCAAGCTCCTATACAATATGCTTTTCCATCAACGCTTCCATTGTTGCCCATAAAATTAGTTCCATATGGGCCTAACCATCGCCTCGAAGGTGTAGTGCCAATTTCATTCTGTCCAGAAGTTTTATAATGTTCCCAAGCATCAACTCCAGCAGAAGCAACATCCGGATTTCTTAATAGATAAGATTGTTTAGCTTCTTCAAAAGTTGCAGGCAAAGGTGGCTCTCCAGCACATTTATACTGAGCAGGTTCTCCTGCAGGATTTTCACAACCAATTACTTTACCAGAAGATACAATCACACCGTATTCGCAAGCAAGATTTTTACCTTTTCCATCAGCTGATTCCCATCCTCCGATACAGTAAGTTTTTCCATCAACACTTCCGTTGTTTCCTCCATAATTAGTTCCATAAGGACCTAACCATATTCTTGAGGGATTCGTGTCTTTTTCGTTTTGACCAGAAGTTTTGTAATGCTCCCAAGCATCAGCACCTGCGGCTGCAACATCAGGGTTTCGTGCAAGGTAAAAATCTTTAGCATCTTGGAAGGTCATTTGACCAAGTGGGTCTCCTTGAGGAATTGCACACGTCTCTGCTTTAACATTTGCCCAATCTGGATTCCAAGAAGCAGCAATATCGGGAGATGGGTAGTATCTCAAAACTCCTTTAATGTATCTAAATGATTTTCCATCACATTTTACAGTATCACCTTCTTTGAGTTGAGGAACAGTTGGTGCTTGTGCTGGTGCTGGTGCTGGTGCTTGTGCTGATGCTTGTGCTGGTGCTTGTGCTGATGCTTGTGCTGGTGCTGGTTCTGGTGCTTGCATTTGTATATCAGGTACTGGTTGTTTAAATACAACATCGCTTGGAATATAAGCTATTGTTTTTAGTTTATTAGCAGAATATGATGATAATTTAGACAATTCTTTTTTATAATAAACTGCATATTTTGGAGCATTTGTTAAAATATCCGGTGTTTTTTTCATAATCAATTGTGAAAGTTGAGATTTTAAGGCAGGTTTGTTAAAATAGTCAAGTTCATCATAACATTTCCCAACCATACCAACAATTTTAATATCTTCAAATAAAAATGCTGAATAATATAATGCTAGACAATAATTTAAAATATCAGCATCTGTTTTATCAGTATCAGAGTAAAAAGCATTTCTTGTATCATTTATTTTTTGAGCATCCGAACCAGCTGACTCTATTTCTAAAATTTTGTTGTAATAAATAAGACCGCCTGCTTTAACATCAGAATCCGCGTCAAAAACTTCTTTTAGTATAGTTGCTTTATCTGTAGCTACTTTATCATCTTTTTCAATTTTAGAAACTATTTTATCAGCCATAGTTTGAGTGCTTGGCCCCGATAAAAACCACCATCCGGCTCCTCCGCTGGAGCTTAAAAGTAGTAAGCAGCATACTGCAATAATTACTATAACATACGTTTCCATTTAATACTATAATTAAATAAAATAAAATAATTTAATTTAATTTCAGAAAAGATTTAATAGAATTTAAAAAATTAATTTTAGTACTGAATCTGAAAACCCGAGGTCTTTTATTTATTATATAGTCAAAAACATTTTGCAAACTTTTTTCTCTCGAATCTGCTAATAAACCAAGATCCTTTAAATGACCGTCATAAATTAATTTAAATAATAACACCGCAACTATGCTTGCACTTCTTTGTGCTCCAGCTCTGCAATGAATTAAAATATTTTGTTTTTCATTTACAAGTTTTTTCATTAGATAAGGTATAATTCTTTTATAATAAACTACCATTGAATAAATATCTTCAGATCTTAAAGAATCATCTACCGGTATTCTGTATAATTCCAATTCTTTTATCCCATACTTACTCAGTGTTTCTGGTTTATATTTATCAACAATAAAAGGAATATCTTTAGAACAGTTTATTATAACATTTATCTTGTGTTTAAAAAGCGTTTTTAGATTAACAGCGCTTTTATAATCCCCTAAAAGCAATTTTCCATGTTCATCTGAACTTTCTAAAATAACGTTATAACTATCAAAGTATTTAAAAACACGTTCCATTTTGTTATTAATTATAAATAAAATAATTAAAAATATTAAATGAAGAGAGACATAAAAACAATAGATTTTACAGACAATGATTCGACAAGCACCGTTAAAACTATTATTTTTGAAAACAAATCAGAAAATTGGAATAATAAAAAAAATACTAACAAGAAAAGTAAAAAGGAAAGAATAAAAGAATTGTATCAAAAATACAAATTGCTTAAAAAAGAAAATTATAATAAACTTTCTTTTGTAAAACCAAAGGAAATTTGGGTGAGATATTATAATAAAAAAACATTTGATCTTAACAAAGGAGGGTTTCTAATGAAATATGACGAACAGAATGGTGTAATAAAACTAATGTCTTTGCCTTATAAAAATATTTATTGTATAAAATTAGAAGACGTTATACTATTTATACCAAAAAATATAGAAATCTCTAAATATAAATCCGATGTTATAGAAATGTATATAGAAAATAAAATAAAATCAGCAATGAATAGCGACGAATATAAAATAAAGGAAAAACTTTATAAATTGTATAAAGAAAATAGATTAGTAAAAAAAGTTTAACTGGAATCTATAATTCCACGTTTTGTGCTCAAGTTAAAGGCTGTTGATTCGTCTATAACTTCTGTTATTTCAAGTGTAAAACTAAAATCTAAATCTGAAAAATCGTAATAGCTACCATCATAATTAACCACGGAAAATTCCAATTCTGATAATACACTTAATGGAACATCATTAAAATGTTTAGGATTACTTAGATAACTATAACATACATAACCAGGGGCTTGATCTAAAGAAATTCTTGCAAAAACATTTTTAACATCGCCTGTATTAACTACAGTATCTAATTGAGGACAAGTTAAAAAAGAATAGTTTTCACCTTCAAGATTAATAGATCTGTTTAAAATATTATTCTTTGTATTTGTTTGAATACCGTTGAACCCGTGTTTTAAACTTGATATATAAACCCCACTTCCCCCTCCAGTTTCTGTGTATTGTGCAAATGTATTTAACGCCATAAATGTAAATGTATTTTCATCCAAAATTTCTCTTACTGTAAAATTAATACCGTTAAGTTGAGTTTTACTTATACCCCCGACGTCTTCGCAGTTGTATAAATAAAAGTCATTTGATAAGCCCAAGACGCCGGTTATTGTAGAAGGAATTGTCAAAACAGGAACATAAGTTATTGAAAATGTATCAGAAGCGAGAACAATTACAGAATAACCTCCGCCATCCAAACTTGGACTTGTATTGGTTCCAGAAATTCTTATTGTATCACCTGTTGTTAAATTATGCGGAACAACTGTTTGTATAAGAACAGTTGTTCCTATTTGCGTTATTGATGATAGTATATTAAATCTGTGAAGCGGAATTGAAAGTGCAATTAAACCAGTTCCTATAAAAGACGATTCTGAAAGTTCAACAGAAGATAGAGTTAGTGGAATTAAAAAATTATAATCATCTATGACAGATGAAATAACATAAGAAATCTCTTTGAGAATAGGAGTTGACAAGATATTGTTTAAATAAACATAATCTCCTGCTAAAAGCAGGTGAGGAATATCTGTAGTTATTTTAACATATCCGGATAAAAATTCAGGAACAAGATTTGTTATCTTGCAAGTATGCGTGGTTATAGGAGTATATCTTGGTATTTTCCCATAATTTCCACTTGGATGAAGATTTAAATCTACTAAATTTCCAGGAGTTATAATTTCAGTCGATGAAATTATAGATGAAATAGCATATGTTCCATCGTAGTTGTAATCATTGTAAACTTCTGGATCAATAGTGTCATACACTGTTATTTCATCTGTTATATTATTAACTGTAAAATTATGATCTTGTGCAGTTGTAATAAGAATACTGTTATTGCTAAAAATAGAATACGAACTGGTTTGAAAATAAGTAATGCCATCAAAACTAATATGAGTAGCAGTAGAGGAGTTTGTAAGATTCACTGGCACTGTTATATCAGGAATTAATACAATCACACTTGTATTATTAATTATATTACTTATTCTATAACTAACAGACGTTATAAAATTAACTCCAGATAAATAACCTATATTTATATAACTTCCTAAATAATATGCATTTCTAATGTAATTATGAACTTCTGACAAATAAATTGACATTTGAATTACATTCTGTAAACTTGAAATGTAAGTAGCGATTAATTCTGAACTATTCTCCAGAGGATAACCTATATTCTGAGCAACAGTTTTAGCGTTGTCTCCCCAAAGTAGTTGAAATGGTGCTTTTTTACCAGTTTTAACTGTATTTCCACCTCCTTGTAAAACATTTCCTCCAGCTTTTTCTGGGATTTCAAATGTAAAAACATTTGCGCTTAAAACCGTAATTTGAAAAAATCCAGTTAATGTTGTAGCGGCTATGCCAGCAACTTGTTTAGGACCATATATATAAATAAATTCGTTGTTAGAGTATCCATGACTCGGAGCATTTACAATAATAACATTGCTATTAAGAGTTGTTGAAAATGGATTATTAGGAAGTTGTGTAAGAATAAGAGAAGTAAAAGTTACAATGTCCGTGTCTATATCTAAATCTACTAAGAAATAATGAAAATCTCCAACTACAGAAGATCCTCCAGAGACACCTTGTGTTCTTCTAACCAATTGGAGTTTATCAGCCATTTCATGTTGAAGAGTAGATGCCGTGTAACTACCTGTTCTCAGTTGAACGGAATAAATTGGATAAGCCGTTTCATTATTAATATTCATAGTATAATCTAAATCTATATCCTCTTGGTTTCTCCAGTAAATCATATTATTTTTAGAATTAATCACAGCATTTGTATTTGGAAATTCTAAACTTGCAAGTTTAATTGTTTTAACATTATAATAAGTCTTTCCTAAAAAAATTTTAAAATGATTTGGTTTTGAATAAACAGTTTTGTCTCTATCTCTTGAATCCACGGAAACAAATGTTCTTTTTTCACGTTTAGTTCTTATATAATTTTCTTTCTGAACTATTGAACTACTTTCGTTTCCATAAAATTTTTGCGGATCTAAAACTTGATAAGCTTTATCTCGCAGCTCCTGTTCATTCTTGCTAATATAATATTTTTGAAAATTTTTATTTTTATCCTTGTTTTCATTAAAATTTAAAAGGGGTTCGCTTATAAAAACATTTGTTGATAAAATATCATTAGGGTCGATATCCATAATACTTATAATAAATATTAATATAAAAAATATTTATTATTTTTTCTCAGTGTTATCTTCATCATCGCTGTCGTTGTCGTCTTCAAATGTTTGAATAGAGCAGTTATTTATATAATCGTCTATCAACAAAATGTATAAGAAGAAGAATATTATACTGTATTTAACATTTTTAATATTTATGTAAATAACAGAAAACAGTATAAAAAATCTTAAAAAAGGATTACAAAGCAGGGCTCTATTTCTTTGATAAAACGTGCTCACAACATCTCTACCTCCAAAAAATGCTAAAAGAGACACTGCTCCTCCCAACAAACCATTTACACCATCTTCCATTGCCATCATATATTCAATGCTTGTTTTATTATAAGGATTTGCTACATCATCGTTCATTGTTATTTAATATTAATTAATATTCACAAATATTTTTTTATTTTGTTAATATTAATTAAAGAATGTCTTATTCATATTTAAATTCTGTTTTTCCAGATTTTAAAAATACAAGTTATGATTTAAGAATTTCTAAATACAAACAAGCTCCAAGCTTGGCTTCTGAATTTAAAACCATCGAAGAATTCAAGACAATGGAATCATTGGAAGAACAGCCCATTGGAACACAACCTCCCGAAATTCTTCCTCCTGAAGAAGTTCCTCTTCAAGAACAAACCCCAGAAGAAAATTCACAACAAAATATGCCACCATCCCTCCCAGTAGAGTCCCCACAAAAAAAAGAGTTAGAAACAACGCTTCCTCTTGAAGATCAGCATTCAATATATTTAAACCATATTTTGTCTTGTCAAAGGTGTACATTTATAATAATTAAGCAATTGAAACTGCAAGAAATGAGAATTTATAAAAATAATATATTAGAATTTCTATCTTATCTATTATTCACTTTATTTGTAGTTATGATATTATATTTTATTAAATATAAATAGGCTCAGTTTCCTTTTTAACAGCCTTCTTTTTTCTTTGAGCTGGAGCCTTTTTCTTTTTAGGCTCGTCTTTTTGTTCTATAATTTTTAATTCCTCCATTTTTTTAATCTCTTTTTCTTTTTTATTATTCATCATTTTTTGAATAATAGAATCTATATCAACAGAATCTGCTTTATCTGGTCCTTTAAGCTCACTCGCTTCTTCATCGTCTTCTGTAGAATTTTCTTGTATTACAACTTTAGGTTGAGGTTCAGGAGCTTGTTTTTGAACTGGTTGTTTTTGCATAAAATTTCCAATAAAACTTTGAAGAGGGTTAGAATCCATTTTTGTTAATTTTTTAGTAACCGCAAACATTGTAGCTGAACTTATAATCATAAACATTAATTTAAGTTCTGGAGACATATTTCCACTTCCTTTATATTTTTCATAAAGTTCCGATAATACTTCGTCGTATTCTTGGTTTTCCATAGAGTATCCCATAGACTCGCTCCACCCGTCTAAATCAACACCAAGTGGATCAAATCTATTATTGACCATTTCTACACCCTGAACTCCCATTATCAACATCTGTTTAAGAAACTTGGTCATTCTTTCATTTTCAAGAGTTGTTCTTATTCTTTCGTATTCATTTTTAATTTCTTCAAGAGATGACTTCATAGTGGATTGAATAGTCCATCTTCCTGATATTTTTTGAGTTATAGTTTGAAGTTTGAACAGATATTCGTTTTTTTCTTTTCTAACAGATTCGGTGTCCTTTATAATTAATTCAGAACTATCAGATGAATCTTTTCTCTTTTTATGCTTTTTATGATGTTTATCGTGCTTGTGTTTTTTATGATGTTTTTCGTATGAACTTTCAGAATCGCTTTCTGAGAATTCTTCTTTGACTTTACTCTTACTTTTACTTTTACTCTTACTACTACCACGACTACCACGACTACCTCGACTACTATTATCTTCTTTGTTCTCGCTTTTCAATTTTTGCCTATTTGCAAGTAAAATTAAATCATCCGTTTTTATATTATCACCATTCTTATTATTAACACTTTCTCTGTTATTCATTATTTCATTTTCAAAACTGTTATCAAATGTAACAGGAGGGTTAATAATTGTATCTTTCATTGATGA
>JACCDO011953190.1_pt1 | contig 12425 bp, 4 predicted proteins | sample 7446101 | NCBI WGS metagenome assembly JACCDO01 (sample SAMN15323440, study PRJNA562643) | freshwater metagenome | isolation source: river surface water | place: USA:Blue River Watershed | collected 2017-08-16 | reverse complement strand
GTCACAAGACAAGAAAGCTAGTGCTGCGCAACAAATAGAAATTGCGCCAGTTAAACAAGGCAAAGGACACAAACAGCGTGGTGCGGGAACTGTTATTACTGCCAAACCGGCAGTTGTTACGGATGATGGTATCGTACTTAAAGCACACGAACGATTGCCTTCGCAATTACTGCAAGAATATTGCCAGAAAGAGAAGAGACCTAATCCTAAATATTATAACGAATCACCGGGGCCAAGATTCAAAGTGGTATTAGAAGATCCCAAGAATAGCAAAAATAACTTATCGTTTTGTCCAAATCATCCAGCGACATCTGATAAAGTCGCCAGAGATTTTGCTGCACTATTAGCATTATATCATTTTCAGAAAACGTTGCCTCTTGAAAGAAAGTTACCTGAGCCATATTCAACAACGTGGATACAAATGATTTCCGGTAAATCTAACGAACCTTTGAAAGACACCAGTGCTATTTCTGCTCCTCCTGCAGTTATGCCTGTAAAGAAAGTTGAAAAAGCCATAACAGTCGTTGCATTGGATGAAGAAACGGCTGATTGGTTATGTGAATCATGTGGCTCCCAAAACTTTGCCAAACTTGCTTCTGGTATAAAAAGAGTCAAATGTTTTAAGTGTCAAGTTGCAAAATCTACTACATGCGTTTTGGTTGCATCTGCTAGAACTGTTGCTTCATCTGTCTCAACTTCAATTGTAGTGGGCGAGAGTAATAACAATGCAGATAAGGTAAAACAAAAAAAAGTGCCGCCTACTGCCATAATGGATTTAAAGAGTGACTTGAAATATGTATCGCTTGCCGAAAAACAACGAATAGATGTAGAAAAAATTGCATCTCGAAAGCGTAAAAATACATATTTTGAAGCGTTGAAACGAGCAAATAAACCAACGCCAATTCTTTTGAACATAAAAGTTAAAAAAATGTTGGAACAGTCATTGCAAATTAATGATTGTGTGATTAATAATGACAGTGAGAAGAAAGAAGAGTCATATACACTAGATGAAATTTTGAAATTGGTAGAAACAGATGGTTTAGTCAGTCCATTAGAAAGCAATTCACTCACAGCAGAGCTTCAATTTGACGTGATATCAAATATTGTACGCTCATTGAAAGCTCAAGGTTTCTCCGAAAATGCGATCGCAAAGGCTTTAAACTCATGTATGTCATCAACTGAGAGTATACTGGACGAATTTGATAATACTACGTCTATTGATAAATTGCGATCAATATTTAATGATACGATTGTTCAGCTTTGCTTAGAATATATGTGTCTGTACCTTGACGAGGACTGTCTTCCAGAAGTAATTGAATCTAAAAAAATTGAAGTTAACGCTAGGGTGAGTTTACCTAGCAATCTCAATTTTGAATCGTTTACTAGGTATGGGTGGAGTCATGACGAAATTAAGGCAGTCATCGGACTACAAAGAGAAATGCTTAGTGAGATGGATATTATATTATCGTTACTCAAATTATGGCTCTTAAGTCGTGCTAATATAAGCGAATTACCAGAAGAATTGGTGAAATTCATACAAAACCCTAAATCAAACGAAACTGTCATGAGAAATAACGAGGATTGCATCAATCAAGAGATCGATATATTGAATTCTATTTATCCAGATCGTTTTTCATACACAAAAGTAGGTGATGATGCGTGTGGTGTAACTTTATTATGTTTAGAATTAGATCTTTTACGTGGTGGCACTACAGATGAATATACACTCGAAATGATTATCCATCCTTTAATGGACTATCCAAATAATGCTCCATTAATACTTCTCAAGAGTCGCAAGATGTCACGAGTAAAGATACCATTGTTGCCTATTCAACAAGTCATATGGAAACAGTCGTTAGAATTCCATGGAAATGGCATGCTTTTTCAAATCGCGTCATATTTGGAGAGCGAATATTCAAAAATTATTACTTCCGTAGCTTATAATGATGTAGTAATCAATCATGCAAATGAAGTTACCTCGAGTTCGAACAAAAACGTAATTAATAACGATGGGATAGAATGTAATGAATCAATTGCATCTACTGATGTCGAAACGGAATCGAATATAAGTGTAGTTGATAGGTCTCATCCATTTTGGAATCGCCACAATAAATCAAGCAAAACTCCTTTACCTACATCGGAAATGATTGCCCAAAGAAAAAAATTGCCAGCTTGGGAATCAAGGGACTTATTTCTTGAAATGATAAAAAATAATCGTGTGCTTGTGCTTACAGGTGAGACTGGTTGCGGGAAGACTACTCAAATTCCTCAGTTTATATTTGAAGAGAATAAACTAGCAAAAATATTAATATGCCAACCTCGTCGATTGGCTGCAATAGGAGTTGCCAATCGCGTGGCCGAAGAATTGAACGAAGAAATCGGTAGTACAGTAGGATACATGGTGAGAGGTGATTCGAAGGCTTCAAAGTTTACAAAACTAGTATTCTGTACTTACGGTGTGATGTTGCGTCGATTGCAGCACGACAGTAATCTTGACGGCGTAGATTATATTATTCTAGATGAAGTTCATGAGAGAGGAATGGATAGTGATTTTTCGCTAGCACTTCTCATGACTGCGATGAGAAATAGAAAAGACTTGAAACTTATCGTGATGTCTGCCACTATATCTACAGAAAAATTTGCGACATATCTTGAAGCCAAGACTGGTGCAAGTTCTGTTCCTGTACTCTCTATACCAGGATATACTTTTCCTGTTGAAGAGTTCTACAAAGGAGATTTTGAAGATATTGTGCGTAACAAGAAAGTTATACTAAATCCAGAATATGATAGTGATGGCTATGAAGTAAATGGTGAAATGATAGCTCATAAACGCAAAGGGGAAGTATTAGATTACGATCTTTTAGTCCGATTAATTTTAATGCTATCACGTGGATATGATGATGAAGATCTTGAAGGGTTAGAAGGCAAAGAGCTTGCCCAAAGAAAGGCTGTGTTATCTCCAGCGGAAGGAACAATTCTCGTTTTTATGCCTGGCGTTGTTGAAATTAATAAATTGATCCGGTTGCTCCAAGATAACTGGTCTTCAAGTATTGCGGCTTCCAAAGTATCGCCTTACATTTTACCTTTACATGGTAATTTGACACCGTTTGAACAGAAAAAAGTTTTCGAAAAAGCAAGTAGAGGTTACATAAAAATTGTTGTGGCTACAAATGTAGCAGAAGCATCAATCACCATTCCAGATGTAACGGTAGTGATAGATTCATGTCGAGTTAAAGAAATTGATTTTGATATTGAAAGACAGATGACAGCATTAACAATGAAACTCGCAGCTCATGACAGTTTGAGGCAGCGCCGCGGCAGGGCTGGTAGGGTTCAAAAGGGTCGATGTTATCGTTGCATAACAACAGGTACTTATGATAGATTGGCAGAACATAGTGTTCCAGAAATACTACGTGCTCCGATTGAGAGTTTAATATTGCAAGTGAAATCGATGAATTTAAAAGACGATTGTATACAACTATTAGCAGATTGTCCCGACCCTCCTTCCCCTGGCGCCATCGCTGCGGCCATGAAACAGCTAATCCAAATCCAAGCACTAGATGCAAATGAAATTATAACTCCATTAGGCCAACATGTTTCAAAGCTGCCATGTGCTCCCAAATTTGGAAAGTTATTAGTATTCGGTTCACTTCTTGGTAATGTATTCCATGCGTCGGCAATAGTTGCAAGTTTGTCTATTCGTAGCCCATTTATCAATAATCCTACATCGGAGAAGTCTAAGTCTAAAATAGAATTAAGTAAAAATACCAACAGTGATCATGTAGCAATGGCTTACGCGCTTTTAGAATTCAATAAATGCATCAGTAGGAAAGCAAAAACGTCATTTTGCAAACAATATGAACTATCTTATGACAGATTGGTCGAAATTTGTCAACTTCAGCAAGACTTGCTTCGCGATCTTGTCTCGATAGGTTTACTTTCATCTGTCGATTCTGGATTAAATTTGGAATCTGTGGAAAATAGAAATTGTACAAACATCAACGTTCTTCAAGCCATATTGTGCGCTGGACTTTACCCTAGCACTTCAAAAATTATGCGACCTGCTAAACGATTTGTTGAAACAGTAGGCGGTAATGTTGAAAAGGATGTAAATGCTAAGGAATTAAAGTTTTACATTCGTGATAAATCAAATGAAAAATGTGACGACGCTTTACCCGTTGACAATATCTCAACTGCAAACTTACAACAAGTTTTTATACATCCAAGCAGTATTAATTTTCATAATACATCCTTTAAATTGAGCAATTTTATATTGTATAGTGACAGTAATATCACACAGAATTCTGTTCACGGTGACAAAATATACATAAAAGATATCACTGAAGTTAGTCCCTTGCCATTATTGTTTTTTGGTGGTAAAGTGACAATGCAATATGCGGAAGGAACGGTCACTATAGACGACTGGATCAAATTTAGTGCACCTGGAAAAACGGTGGCACTAATACAAGCCCTTCGGCATACCATTGACCAACTTCTGAAAGAGAAAATTTTGAATACCAACATGAATATATCATCTTCTAAATATATGCAGCTATTTGAACAATTATTTCGCTAATGTAATTAATGAAACTTGCAGTGGTATAGTACTGTTGTACTGAGTGTTTTTTCACCTTGGCCAAGTTGGCCTCTGCAATGGTCCATCGTACCGGTACCTAATCCCTTCCGGTTCTGGACTGTCCATGTCCAACATACCTAGTCTTGATATACCTTATCGCGATGAATCTCGGCGATTTGGTGAAGAAAATGGATTCGACTTCCTCTCTGAGATCAGAGCAACCCAATGCGAAGAAAAGTCGTGTAAGCGAGGCCACAGAATATCCATTGTTCGAAACTATCGGAAATTCATTGCATGAAATATGGAGGGAGGCTAGAACAAGGAAAGAATCAGGTTTAGTCGGAAGCTTTGATAATTTTGAAGTCGAAATACGACTCGGAATGCTGATTAAAGACCAAATTAGACGATGGAAGTCACAGAAGGCGAGAAATTTAGCCATATCTGGTGCAGTCATAGCGCAGAAAGAAATTAATATGATACACAGTGATCTTAGTAACGAAAAAACTGGTATAAACTTCAAGGCAGGTATTGATGAAATAGTAGTAGAACATTTCAAAAGGATATTATATGACTCTAAAGAGTTCAGTGCAGTGGAAATAGCTCCAATACGACAAAAGTATGATATCCATCATAATAGATGGGAGGTGATGAATAATGGTGAAATGAAAAGTGTAGAAAATAAACAAAGACTTTATAGGAAAGACATTGCATTGGTTGCGCATATTTATGATTTAAGAATTGATGCAGCAAATGAAATGCCGATTACTGCGAAAATTCCCGTACCAAAAGAGTTTGTCCATGAGAGGTTGAAGAAAAGAACAACATTTAAATCAAAAGATCCAGCAATTGAAAGTAATAATTATTGGCAAATAGATTTAACAGAGGTAGTAAGTATAGAGTCCCAAAGCTTAAAAAATACAGGCGGTATCAAAGAATATGAGCTTGAATTGGAACTTGATCGAGCTCTTATGATATCTTGGTTAAATGAAAGCAATAGCGATAAGGCGATTAGTATGGTCAGAGAAATCACAACGCAATTTTATAAATTTCTTAATCATTGCATACCTCACGAAGAAGAGGCTGCGGAGACAACATTGACATCATATACGGCATCGCACATTCAGTCAGAAATAAAAAAAATGAATACGTTACTTCGTAGTTCAATTGGTTATACACAAGGAAATCCAGATAATTTCTTAGGGTCGTTACCAATCAATTTTACCAGACGAAATTTGCTAAATGTGCAGAGATCTAATTATTATTTAACTGAAAAATCTGATGGTGTCCGGCATTTGATGTATATAATTCCAGATATTATGAGGGGTGGAACAACAGCGTTGCTTGTGGATAGAAGTAGAGCAATATACAAATTCCCAGGTTGTGAAATCATTGGTGGAGCCATAGGACCAGGAGTTGTCCTAGATGGAGAATTGGTACACAACAGGACATTAAAAGAAACTGTTTTTTTAATATTTGATATACTTGCATTAGACGGCATCCCAATTTTACTGCACCCTTTCGGCCATAGGAATAAAATATTGGCTGAAATGATTGTACCAAGAATTTCTGCGTTACCGCAACCAAGTGCAGATCAGCCAATTATGAGATTAACTAAGAAGAACTTTGTCGATAAATCAAAAATTGGAGATTTACTAAGTAAAATTAAAATTGAGGATGGATCTCGAGTGTTTCGTGATACCATTCGTGATGTTTCTGGCGTCTTTTCTCACCATAAAACTGATGGTTTTATATTTCAACCTGACGCCCCGTATGTATTTAATTGTGACTCTGATTTACTAAAATGGAAATGGCCAGAGCAAAGGTCGGTTGATCTCGAAGTCATAGAAACGTTTAATGAAGATGGCAACGTCATACTAAAATTATATAGTGATTTGATGCCCGAAAGTATTCAAGTTGATTGTACAAAAAGAGGTAGTGGTACAGTTAGTGTTGGGAAATTTGATACGTATCGTTTAGTAGCGGATATGCAGGATTACGAAAAGTCGAATGGTCGACATAGCAGTAGATTAGGTCGAATAGCTGAAGTATATTATGATACTACCGTTGGTATGTGGGGTTACTTGCACCTTAGAAGTGACAAAGAAAAGCCAAACGAGTTGTACACTGTGCTTGGAGTTTTTATGGAGCAAGCAGATGCTATATCAATAGAGGAATTGGAATACAGACTTATTGGAAGTGCGGATAAAGATGATTATAGCACCAGATATGTCAAGATGAAAACCCAGCTATTAAATTGGAAAAGAGGTAACAAATAAAGACAATTATTTACATAAGCGTTAAGAACGCAGGATTTGTAGTAAATAATCTTCAATTTTTCGACAATCTAAATCATTTACTAGCCCTAGATCTTTAATTCTGTCACCCATGGGCAACATAGGAACTTTTGCCATTCCACCAGATTTAAGATTGTAATTATTGATGGGTATACTATTAACCATCCATTCATTTTTTATTCTACCGTGATCCAATAACTTGTTCATAATACTTTCCATTTCATTACAATATATTCTTTCCATCCCCGATACGGTAGCAGTAAGCCAATCTTGATTCATAACTACTGTGTCCTTTTTCCACATAGCGTTTTCGATTATAGCTGCATTCATTTTGCTCCTATTCATTTGTAATGTGTTCAACTGGTGACTTAACTGATCTAGGTAGAAGTCGCAAAATTTTGAAACTCTTTCGTTTATTTCATTTGATGTGTTGTCTGTGCAAATTGAATTACACTTTGATAGGTGAAGCTGGAACTTTTCAATCGCCCACTTTTCTATTTCAGTGATTGCGCCCATGTAAAGTTGTATATTCATATCAGTTCGACTATTCGATTCCTGTTCGACATTTTTATAATATTTGTATGAATTATTATAATCATTTTCTATACTTTTTTCAATGTCACCTACATTTATACCATTCTGATTTCTAAAATTAGACTTTTCCTTGTGAATAAATTTTTGCATTTCACCACATGCCTTATGAATACCGTTTATATGTATATCAATTCTTTCCGTAAGGCTTTCCACAATCATATGATGATGCCTTGTTAACCTCTCCGTTGCATATGAATTAAGTCTTTCGTTTATGTCATGAATAAGACCACTAATTACTGCGTCGCCATGATTATGGACTTGATAGTGGGGTAATAATTTAGAAAATTGTCCTACTGGATATGCCATAACACTTGACTGAGATATAAAATCGTTATACACTTCTTGATGGACACCTAATAATTTCTCCTTCATCTTCAACTCATCGTGATTAAGTTCTGGTAAAGAATCTTTTTTCAATCGTGCCAAATCGTTTTCTTTCTTCGCCAATAAATTATCTAACTCTTTAACTAATTTTGTTGCTGCGATTGACGGCGAGGAGAACTTTGCAATGATTTCATCTATTAATTTGGAATATCCCTCTATTATACTCTCCTGAGATATAAACTTGTTACTAGTATTGTTCAAACTATATCTACGATCAGTTGAAACAGGTGGTGGCGGTGGTGGCGATCGAGTAGATTGATTTGTACTATCTGCTAGGCTTGATCTACGTGATTGCGCGTCTACAACAGGTGGTGGCGGTGGTGGCGATCGAGTAGATTGATTTGTGCTATCTGCTAGGCTTGATCTACGTGATTGCGCGTCTACAACAGGTGGTGGCGGTGGTGGCGATCGAGTAGATTGATTTGAACTATCTGCTAGGCTTGATCTGCGTGATTGTGCGCTTGCTAGATCAGTTGTACTAGGTGGCGGTGGCGGTGTTGAATTATTAAGTTCGGACATTTGAACTATATTTGGCTTGAAATTAGTTTCGTCTAAAATACTATCAATATAATCATCACTATCATCATCTTCAGATCTATAATCTTCACTCACTTCGCGATCTATTTCTTCATCATAAGCAATATCATTTTCATCTTGAGTGGAATAGAAAGTTGCATCACGGGACGCATTCGTCGAATTAGTACTTATACTTAATAATCCACTTCCATAATCTATCGCGGTAGATTCTCTTCCAGTCCCATTTGTGAACCAATAATTTATATCACCTTCACTTATACCTGCATCCCTCATTTTTGCCTCTATAGCGGGTCGAGAAGCGCCAACTTTGAGTAGCTTGGCAAAGGTTTCAAACCGATCCGACATTTCTCACGGTATCCCGTCCTGCTCGCGGAGTCTGTCCGCTGCTGTGTTGGTATTAGTTCCCTGGTTCCTACCTTTTTAACAAAGTTTTTATCGACCTTTTTGGAAACCGGTTTTAAGCCCGCCGGATAATCGTACCGGTGCCACTTTATGAGTAATTGAGTCAATCAATGTCAATGAATATCTGAGAGAGTCGACTCTCAACTTATAGGTTGTAAATTGCAATAGAAAGGGTACAATTTGTATTATTTATTTCATTAATTACAGTATTCGTTCAAGTCTAAACCGGTACGGTACCAAAACCTGTGATGACACCTAGGCCAGGTACTTACGACTACCAAGTAAAGTGCCATGTCGTCGCTGGTGCGCGCTTTCAACAATGTCTTGGTCGTGGTGAAGCAGACTCCTTATGAGCAGTACATGCAATTGAAAGCAACAGGTCGGGCTCCTGTTGCATTGAGATGGGAAAGATTGAAAAATAGATACACTGTGCATCGCGAATGTGTGGATAAAGTTACACATTTACTTCAAAAAATGGGAGTTACATATTCTGTCATTGGGAGGGAAGAATTGCATCGTGGTTTGATACAATATAAAGATTTGATAATTGCTGTAGGAGGTGATGGTACAATATTAAATACCTCATCATTTTTAGACGATAGTTTACCTATATTAGGCGTCAACTCTGATCCTACAAGACCAGATGAAGCGGGAGTTACCAAATTGAAAGATGAAAGAAGAAGTAGAGGTGCATTATGCGCTGCTACAGCAGTAAATGTACCAGATGTATTACCCAGAATTATTTATGGTGATGTGTCATATGGATTAAGATCAAGAATTCAATGTTTAATTAGGAGCACATATACAGAAACTAGATTACCTCCTGCTCTTAATGATATATTAGTTGCACATCCTAGTCCTGCTGCTGTTTCACGCTTTAGATTGACATTAAATAAAGGAAATGTGCAACCATCATATAAACAGACAAATAATAATTCTGAAATATTTTCATTTAATGTTTGGTCTAGTGGAATATGGATAAGCACTGCTACTGGATCGTCAGCTGCCATGAATGCAGCAGGTGGACAACTAATGGATATTAGATCTACAAATTTGCAGTATATGGTACGGGAGCATTTAGTTGAGGATGGCACAAACGCATTAGAACAAAAAATTGCGGGTCATGGTATGATAAGACCAAACGAATGTTTAAATTTACGATGGAATTCGCAATATGGAGCATGTTTTGTCGATGGTTCCCATTTAAAACACGACCTTGATCTTGGCGATGAAATAAAAATTGATGGACATGCTCCATTTTTGAAGATATTTGACAATATACCACAAATTGATAAACAGAAAGATATATAATTTTTATTAACAGATTTTAAATAAGTAAATTTACACCGTTATATCTTGTGACAACAATTTCGGCACCAAATATTCTATCTTCATCAAATCATCAATATCCAAATATATAGCTCCAGATAACCGCAAGAAATAAATCCAATTGCCTGTAGTATCTAATACTTTACCATAAACAACATATATTGAGTGAGTGTTAGATAGTACCTCTTGCATATTTTTTACCGCATTTTCATTTTTTGAGGGAAGAATAACATTTATCATCGATGAGCACATTTGTTCTGGAACTAACAATCCAGTATTCCAACTTTCAGATAGTTTTTTACCTGCGGTTGTGACAATATTATGTATATATTTTGATATCTCTTTATACCCACCATGGTTATTTATAAATTCAAAACAATTAGGAATAGTGCAAAAACCCGTATAATCTTTAGTGCCAGTATAAGCAAATCTACCAACATAATCATGATTACCTGTACTACTAATTACTGTTGGTTGTGGATTATTTCCTTCTTGGCAGCTTTTACTAACCCACATAAACGCAACTCCTTTTGGAGCAAAGCACCATTTGTGTAGATTTCCAGTATAATAATCGCAATTTATATCCTCTAAATTAATATCAACAATTCCAGGTGCATGTGCTCCATCAACGTAAGATAAAATATTGTGTTTATGGCAAAGCACTGTTAACTCTTTTACTGGCTCGATCATTGTAGGCATGCTAGAAACATGACTAAATATAGCTAATTTAATAGAATTTTTTTCATGTAAAAGTATTGTTTTTTCTACTTGTTCTATAATATGATTAAAATCTGAAAGTGGGAAAATTAAATCAACTTTAATAATTTCAATTTGAATTGTATTGGAGAGCCATAATAATGTCTCTAAAACCATATTGTAAGATGTTTCCAATACAAGTACTTTATCCCCTTTCTTTAAAGTGTTTGATCTTAATACACAGTTTATTGCTGCAGAAGCATTCTCAACCAATACAATATCATCGACATCAGCATTCAGAAGATCAGCCAATGTATTACGACTTCGATTTATGTGCTCATAGTATCGTTGGCGAAACCATATATCTGGATGCTTCTCTTGTTCTACAGTATACTCAAATTGCTTTGCTACTATCTCTTTAGGTACAACACCAAATGAGCCATGATTAAGATTTGTATAGTCGCTGAGATAAAACAAAGATTTTAACTGCTTTCCATACATTTACACTACTTTTGTAATTGATGTTTGATGGTATTTGATATTGAAACCTCAGTTCACTGAGTTGAGTTCAGGTTTCTGATGTGCTCATTGCTCAAGCAGTTCAACTTGAAATTGGCACCGGTACCTCAAAGGTGTATACCTTGAGGTAAATAGCAAGTAAAGCACTGATGAACGCAATGCACTAATGCGCTATTTGGGAGAATAGTGCTAGGATCCTGATGAGGAGCAGAAATCTTTAGACTTCGGTGGATTGGTGCCGGGAGCCTACTTCGCCGGTACATCGCCGGTACAGTTTACCAAATTTTTTTTTAAAAGTCGAAATCAAAAAATTGTAGGTTAGTTGTGAGGACACAATATGGCGATCTGGGAGAGGTAGTGTGTCCTAGTGAGGATTACAGTGTGTTGCCGTAGAATGGATCAAGAGCTTTCACATAGTAACTTGCAAAAAGTTATTGCTACATTGCGTAGTCCATCATTAAGTATTAGTCAGAGGTTAAATTCTGTTCGAATACTATATGCAGCATTAGTTCGGCTGAAGAAAAATAATCGTGTTGAGTTAAACCAGTTGCTACGGGAACAGGTGCTATATATTATTATTAATGAAGATAAAATTATTGATTTATATAAACGACAAGTTATAAGGACAGAATGTTTCATAATGTTAGCAAATTTACTTAACTCTAATGCATTATATAAGGATGTAGTTGAAAATATAATAGAAATTGAGGGTTCTAGTGAAAGCGATGACAATTATTTTAATGATATTATTGGAAATGATTCTTTTTCCAACTCTCATGTTAAAGAGAATAGTTATGCAAGTGTACGGAATAAACCTTCATCACCTGGCGGAGAAGTCGCTGCATCTCCTGCAAAAAGAAGAACGCCACTTAAGAACATCAATCGTGGTAATGACTTTATGTCTTCTACGAATAATCAAAGGGCATCAACCGCTAATGCAAAAGTATCATTCGAAGGTTTAGATCCAATGCCACTTGAAAGGCATACGGTGTCAGCAGGAGGAGAAGTCGCTGCATCTCCTGCAAAAAGAAGAACGCCACTTAAGAACATCAATCGTGGTAATGACTTTATGTCTCCTACGAATAATCAAAGGG
>JACCDO010401996.1_pt1 | contig 12425 bp, 14 predicted proteins | sample 7446101 | NCBI WGS metagenome assembly JACCDO01 (sample SAMN15323440, study PRJNA562643) | freshwater metagenome | isolation source: river surface water | place: USA:Blue River Watershed | collected 2017-08-16 | reverse complement strand
GGTACGTGAACCGACTCATTGTAGAAAGTGCGTGCCTAAGGCTCATAACCCGAATACTCGGTTGCATTTGCTAAACCCGTGACTTTTCCATGGGGCGTTTTCCTTGCTAAGCTAGCCACAATTGCAGACTTAAGAAGGCCTTGAGAGCCAATAATCTCATCGTATTTTTGAGTCTTCAGAGTCCCAATAAACTGTAAGAGCTCACGCCAGTTTTGAAGCTTAAAAATATTCCTCTTCCACCGCCGCAATCCAATTGAAATAATGCGATCAATGCCCTTGAAATCGGATCTTGTTTGTAAGGGCTTTAAGAGATCGACATAAGCCTCCTCTACTACCCAATCAATCTGCGCATCTGGATAGCGCCGGCGGATATCCCACACAATTGGTAAATTGTGAATCACATCCCCTAGTGAGGAAAGCTTAACTAGGAGAAATTTAGGAGAGGTGTTTGATTGAGTCACAAAGCCCTTTGTTCATCTCAGAACTTAGGGGCCTCACCCCAAGATAAGCCAGCCAAGTCTTTTGCATTGAGTTGAGGAGGGCTGGGTATCTTACTAAGCGGCCATTGAACTGCAATTGTGGAGTCGTTCCATAAAAGACACTTTTCACTACTAGGATCATAGTAATCCGTTGTTTTATACAAAAACTCTGCACTATCTGAGAGAACCAAGAAGCCATGTGCCAATCCAGGAGGAATCCACATCTGCAAATGATTATCAGCGCTTAACTCTTGACCAAACCATTTTCCATAGCTTGATGAGGAGACTCTTAAGTCTACAGCGACATCAAATACGCTTCCTTTTGCAACCCGAACTAATTTTCCTTGTGCATGTTGGGTTTGGTAATGGAGCCCTCGCAAAATACCTTGCTTTGACAGAGAGTGATTATCTTGAACAAATTGACAATCTAAGCCTGTAGTAGCATTGAACTCGGCCTGATTAAAGGATTCATAAAACCAACCCCGCTCATCGCCAAAGATCTTTGGTTCGATGACTAAAACACCTTCTAGGGGAGTTTGGTGAACTTTGATTTTCAAATTAGCACTTATTAATTAATGCGATTCAGTAAGAATCTTTTTAAGATATTGCCCATAACTATTTTTTGAAAGTTGGTTAGCTATTTTTTCCACATCCTCTGAGCTAATCCACTGATTTCGATACGCAATCTCTTCAGGGCAGGCTACCATTAAACCTTGGCGTTTTTGTAGGGTTGCAATAAATCCAGCGGCATCTAAAAGAGAATCGTGCGTTCCAGTATCCAGCCAGGCGTAGCCACGGCCCATGATTTCAACATCAAGATGATTTTGCTCGAGATAAACTCGATTCACATCAGTAATTTCTAATTCTCCACGAGCGCTGGGTTTAATTGAAGCGGCAATATCACATACCTGTTGATCGTAAAAATAAAGTCCTGTGACCGCATAATTACTTTTTGGTATAGCTGGTTTTTCTTCGATTGATAAGGCTTTGCGTGCTTGATCAAACTCGACCACTCCATATCGCTCTGGATCATTGACATGATAGGCAAAGACAGTTGCTCCTTGAGTTTGCTCCCCTGCTCTACTTAACTGATTGACTAATTCATGGCCATAAAAAATATTATCGCCAAGGACTAAAGTGCTATGGTCATTAGCAATAAATTTTTTACCCAAAATGAAAGCTTGTGCTAAACCATCCGGTGATGGTTGAACAACATACTGAAATTCTACGCCCCATTGTGAGCCATCGCCTAAGAGCTCCTTAAATCGCGGAGTATCGTGGGGCGTCGAAATAATCAAGATTTCCCTAATCCCGGATAGCATTAGGGTAGCCAAAGGATAATAGATCATTGGCTTGTCATAGACTGGCATCAATTGCTTAGATACGGCTTGCGTCACTGGGTATAGGCGGGTGCCAGAGCCACCAGCCAAAATGATTCCTTTGCGTTTTACACCCATAATCTGAACACCTTATTTATCTTAATCCCATACCCGAATCTTAAACTAAGCCCTTCGAGCGTAACTCATGGATATACGTCCTAACGCTAACTTGCCAATCTTCTGCCAAAAGTGATTGCGCTGATGGTAAATTTTTAACTAATTTATCTGTTGATAAAATCGAATTTGCGGGCCTTTTTGCAGGCAATGGATATTCACTAGCAGGAATAGGAAGAAGATGATCGGGGTCTAGTTTTAATCGAACCCCCACCTCTTTTGCGCATCCCAATACAAATACCGCCAACTCATACCAAGTCGTTTTACCAGCAGGTACGGCATGATAAATGCCCGAAGGGATGTCGCCAGAACTGAGCAGGATTATGCTAAGGCGAGATAGCCAATCTGCATAGCTCGGCACACCAAACTGATCAGAAACTACTTTTAATTCAGTTCTTTCTTTCGCTAAGCGCAAGATCGTACGGATAAAATTTGCGCCATCCCCATATACCCAAGTCGTTCTTAGAATAAAAAATGCAGCGCCCCCAAGATCTTGAGCATGCCCATGATCATTCTCTGAAAAAATCCTTTGTATAGCGCGCTCACCTGCCAACTTACTTTGGCCATATTGATTCAGAGGATTACAAACATCTTGCTCGATATAAGGAGACGATTTATTTCCATCAAAGACATAGTCTGTCGAAAAATGCAGTAATTTCTTATTATTTTTTTGACAATAGCGAGCCATTTCAGCCACTGCCATTTCATTAATGGCAAACGCGGTCTTATGATCATCCTCTGCCCTATCAACGGCAGTATAGGCAGCAGCATTAATAATTTGATCAGGAGAAAATTGTTCGATGCAGATTCTGATCAACTCCAGATCAGACAAATCACACTCTTGCCGCCCAAGAAATAATACCTTGGGATCAGAACCAATTCGCTCTTGAAAAGCCCTGCCAAGCTGACCATCTTTACCAAAAATAAGGGTTCTATTTGTCATTCAGTGTATTGTTTTGATACCCAATCGCGATAAGAACCGCTTACCACGCCTTCAACCCAATCCTGATTGTCTAGATACCATTGAACTGTTTTACGAATACCAGTTTCAAAGGTTTCTTTTGGCTTCCAACCTAATTCAGATGCTATTTTTGCAGCATTGATAGCATATCGACGATCGTGACCAGGACGATCTTTGACAAACGTAATTTGCTCTGCGTAGCTCTTTTGATCAGATCTGGGCTTTAATTGATCAAGAATCGAACAAATCGTTTGCACTACTGAAATATTGGTCTTCTCATTATTGCCGCCGATATTGTATGTTTCGCCTAACTTGCCTTTATGCAAAACAGTATGAATTGCCTCACAATGATCTGTCACATAAAGCCAATCTCGAACTTGTAAACCATCGCCATATATAGGTAGAGGTTTACCTTTCAGGGCATTATGAATCACCAAGGGGATCAATTTTTCAGGAAATTGATAGGGGCCATAGTTGTTTGAACAATTGGTGGTTAAAACCGGTAAGCCATAGGTATGAAACCAAGCTCTGACCAAATGATCTGAAGCGGCTTTAGATGCTGCATAGGGACTATTTGGCTCGTAAGGATTTGTTTCCGAAAATGCTGGCGCACTCTTTTCCAGGGTTCCATATACCTCATCGGTAGAGACATGTAAAAAACGAAACTGATCCTTCTCGGATCCTTGCAGAGTATCGAAATAGGAACGGGCAGATTCAAGTAAATTAAATGTACCGACAATATTTGTTTGAATAAAATCCTGCGGACCATGAATGGATCGATCCACATGGCTCTCAGCAGCAAAATTAATAATTGAACTTGGGCGATGCTTACTCAATAGCTTAGAAACTAAGTCCTTATCACCAATGTCGCCCTGGAAGAAAAAATAGTTAGGGAAATTGTTAACGGATTGCAGAGTTTGAAGGTTGCCTGCATAGGTAAGTTTATCCAGATTGACGAGCCCGCTTACGTTAGTTTGCAAAGCCTGAAGTACAAAATTACCACCAATAAACCCTGCGCCGCCTGTAACTAAAATCACGTTGAAATCCTAAAAGAAAGGTAATGAATTGTACTAATAATTATAAAAATACTCTCCACTTCAGCCCAAGAAAACGATAGCGCATTTTCCAGGAGAACGGTATCTTTTTTGCAAGCGCTCTAAACGCCTCATGATGATCTTGATTCCACAGATCGTTTGATAAATCATAGGCATCTAGACCCTTTAGTAAATTACTGGGTAAATTACTGATTACCTCTTGCAATTCTTTCACCGACATTACTTTAGAGAAATTAAATAGTCCGTGAAAACCAAATGCGGAATGCCATGGGCTTCTCTCGACAGCAAATTGCTCGGCAATCTCAATCGGTGCATAACGAATCCCAAAATTTGTTTCTAGCAAAACTTTGTTCTCCGCACAAATAAAGTAATCTTCAGGATGACCTTTTTTCACTAGAGGGCTAGTAAGGGCCTCTAATAAGCGAACAGAGCGCAATGAAAAACCACCATTTCCAACAGGCGTCTGTGGATGATGGGGCCACACTGGCCCAATATAGTCATACTCAAGAAATTGCTTATTCCATAAATTTGGATTAGTGATAAATGAATCCCATTGAATGACTAAGACATGCGTACCAAGTACGTACTGACTTAAATTACCCATCATGAATTGAGAATACTCTTGAACCGATTTCAGAGATGGTGACTCAATATAGTCTATTCCTATCTTTCTATTTTTAACTTTCGCCAAATCAGTCACCAATACAACCTTAGCGAAGTTAGCTTTGGTAACACATTTCTCGATTGCCCACTCGCCCAAATAAGGCTCTCTGGTCTCAACACAAAGGAGGGTCACCATGCTTAAATCTAATTTATTCATTTGGAGGAATATATTTTATTTTTGTGTAAATCTTTCATAAAAGCTGACGACTTTTTTTACAGAAAATCCATGAATTGTTTCAGTATTGTTACCTAAAACTATTGCGGTTTGATCCGACCTGGGGGCCCACTGAATAGACTTCTGACCATCGTTTTGATAGATTCCTACTGTGGGAATATTTAAGGCTGATGCAAGGTGAATGATCGCAGTATCAGGGCTGATGATTATTTTTGCCTCTGCTATTGATTCAATTAGATATCTTATCCCGCCACTTGTGCAATTTTTATGTGCAATAGAAATATTCTTTTTTCTTTTTATACAATTTACCAACTCAAGCGCAGTCGCTTCGGTATGATTTTCACATATAAGCATAATATGCTCATGCGGATTTTTTTTTAAAATACGCAATATTAATTTCAAGGCATCATATTTTTTTATGGATCTTTTTAGTTCATTAATTCCAGCAAACAAATTAATCAGACAATATCTTCTTTTAATAGAGTGATTGATGAATTCCCCCGAAAGTGCATAAGAGGATTTATCTTTTGAATTAAAAATTTTGGCGAGCACATATTCTTCTCGCTCAAGAATATGCTCGTTCATGATTGGTCTACTTACTACAGTAATTCTTGGTTGCAGTAAAAATAAAAATAGCTTAAGTTTTTCTGACCTTATTTTTTCATAAGAAACAACAAAGTCATATTTCTCTTTTTTCAACCTTAAACCAGTTTGGATAATCTCTAACCAGCTTGGCTTATCTATGGAAATGATTTTTTTTACTCTTTTGTCTAAGCTCCAAAAGTCTTTTGAATATTGAGATGCAGTGCAGTGAATGACTGCAGCTGAATCATTTTTATCTACACCATCTACGAAAGCGGTGTGAATGATTGCATCTCCCAGCTTGCCATCGTGACTAAAGAAAAGGTACTTCATCACATCATCAGGCTATTAAAAATCATTCTGAGCTTAAAGATGATTTTATTAGAAACTCTCCTCACATATCTCCATCCCAAGGAAAAGATATTTTTTTTCTTACTGCCAAAATGCTTCCAAATTTCCCAATTAGACTGATACACAACGCCAAGATAGTCTTTGGCTAAGTGCTTTTCGGTGTAGCCCAAAGTCTTGTCAATCCATAACTGATTTTCATAGTGATAATGTTTGAACAACTGCTCTCTCGGGTAAATTGGTATAGCTTGGTAATTGACCAAAGACTCTCCATACCAAGTGAACTCAGAACCACAATGCAGGATAGCATCTAAAAAATTGATTTTTTTAGGGGTTAAATAATAATCATCAAATGATTTCCAGACTTTAGCGCTCCACAAAAAAGGCGCGTAGCCATAGTCATAAGTAATCCCAATTCGTCCAATCGCTGCTTTGATAGGTTCACGATCAGCCAAAAAATGTTGACGTGTTTTTTTGGGGCCAAACTGATCTGTTGATTGCAGAAGGTCTCTGCCCTCATGAATTACTGAATATGGAATGTTATCTTTTGCAATGAAATCAGATTCATCGAAATCTCTGATAAATACACAATCAGCATCTAAGACTAAGTAATTTTCAGACTTACCGAGTCGCCAAAATTCTGACTTAATAACCTGTTGCCGTATTCCACCCGGCACCTCATATAATTTTTTAATATCTAATTTTGGATTTGCCCTAAATATTTCCTGCTCGCCAAAGATGGTTACTGGATAAGCCTTGAGCTTCTCTTGAAAAAGTGGCACCTCTTCATTGGGAACAGAAATATAAAAGGGGATTTTTGTAACGTTATGCCTAGTAACGCTCTCAACCATGCGCACAGTTCTCAACAAATCCCTTGAGAAGGTGCATGAATATAAGACAATTTTATGCTGACTGGTATTCATATGAGTCTGGTTTTTTAAGATCACTAACCTGTTCTAAGATTTTCTTTACGGCGCTTTCTACTGAGATTGCATGAGTGGATTGCTGTGGCAGGCGTTGATGACGCCAATCAGTATAAATAGCTTTCAAGGTTTTTAGTACTGAGCTTGAATTATCTGCGTCGCTCAAATAGCAGGATCGACTCTGAAGTAATTCTTCTAGTTGTGGATTTTGATAAACCAAACCCCAAATTGGGCGATTAGTCCAAAAATAATCGTAGAGTTTTGATGGAATATATTCACGACACCATTCACTATTTCCATGTAGAAGAAGCAGAATATCCGCCTCTTGCATCCTAATGGCAATTTGTTGCCTACCGGTTAATCCTGTTATTGGATCCTTTTCAAGCCGTCCGTGCTCGACCATATTCTCTTGATATGGACTTGTGCGTAAGAAATTTCTGCTTTTAGCGTCTAATTGTGCGCCATAAATATGAAAACGAATTTGATTTCGTGCTTCTGGGTACTCAGAAAAGAATTCTGGAAGGCACTCAAGCACTTGTGTCATTGATCGATCATTAGCAAGTGAGCCAAAATGACAGATGTTCAGATACTCACCATACTGGTGATTGGTGTTTTGAATCACAGATTCCACATTGGGCGGATTTGCTCCTGGAATGATCATTAACCCCTTTGCATTTCCTGGGGTATCCAAGAGAGGATTGCGTTGCTTCGCATAGTAGAGAGCGCCATCCGTGAACCACCAAGCAATATCCGCATGATGGCAAATTTCTTTCTCAAGCCAATAGCGCTTTTTAGCATCAGACTCTTTTGGTACTTGCTCACCAAAATCTTTTTCGTTTGTGCGAATAACCAGCGGATCATGGATTTCCGCAATCCAAGGTAGCTTTGTTTTTTTCTTTAACCATAATCCTGCAAGATGGGCGGACCAAGCACCTCCTGTTGAATAGATGAGGTCGATCTTACCTTCCTTAATCAGTCGCAAACCCACAAAATAGGCCGGGAATGCCCAAGACCATTGACTGGAATAACCGGAAAGTGTTTTCTCCAAAAAAATAAATGGTGAAAGTAGTAAAGAAATAATGGGTGTAACAATTCTATATGCGAGACCCCTACCAAAACGATTTGCAAACCAATGCCGAAAATCAAACCGAAATGCAGCAGGGCCCCAAGCAATTAATTGCCGATGAAAAAAGCGCATATCTTTTGTGCCCGTAATAGCACTTAAGACGTGCAATTGAATACCGGCATCTAAAAAATAAGGTACCTTATCCGTTATCGTTTGGCTGGCTGCTCGTCCATCCATATTGAAACCATGGGACAAAATGAGCCAGCGCTTAGACTGTTGATCGCCAGCTACTGCCGTATGCTTCAAGTCAGCTGCCAAACCTTAATTACCAGCAACAATAGACATGACCGCCATCCGAATAGCGATTCCAAAAGTAACCTGACTCAAAATCACAGACTGGTTTCCGTCAGCGATAGCAGAATCAATTTCAACGCCACGATTCATGGGTCCAGGATGCATCACGATTGCATCAGGCTTGGCCATCGCTAAGCGCTCCCTATTCAGCCCAAACTGTTTAAAGAAAGCTGCGCCTTCTGGAACCTGTCCTTGATCCATCCTCTCTTTCTGAATTCTGAGAGTCATCACCACGTCGGCATCTTTAATACCATCCTCAACCTGATGAAAAATTTTCACCCCCAAAGCACTGAGATCCTTAGCTAAATCACTGGGCAGCAGACTTTCGGGGCCGATTGCACGAATATCATTACATCCCAAGGTTGTTAAGGCATGTATATTTGATTTAGCAACCCGACTATGCAAAATATCGCCAATGATGGCAACTTTTAACTTTGAGAAATCTTTTTTAAAGTGCCGCATGGTGTAAGCATCTAGCAAACCTTGGGTAGGATGCTGATGACTACCATCTCCGGCATTAATTACATGTACATAATCTGGTACATGGTTGGCAATCTCAATGGGTGCTCTCGAGATGTTGTGACGCACAACAAAAATATCAGCCTGCATCGCCACTAAATTATCAATAGTGTCCATCAAACTCTCTCCCTTCGAGGTTGATGAGGTAGGGATATCTAAATTAATAATATCGGCCGATAAACGATTGGCGGCAATCTCAAATGTAGTTCTCGTGCGTGTAGAGTTCTCAAAGAAAAGATTAAAAACACTTTTTCCCCGTAAAAGAGGAACTTTTTTCACTTCACGATTTGGTGCAGTAACACTGACAAACTGCTTAGCGGTATCCAAAATGTAAAGAATCTGCTCCTTAGGCATACCCTCCAAAGTCAGCAAATGAGTCAAATTACCTTCTTTATTAAACTGGTTTGCAGTAATACTATTTTTTTGATTGGTCACTAATTGCGCTCCTCAATCACAAAACTAAACTGATTATCTTGATTTCGCTCTAGCACAAGAATCTGTGATTCTGGAAGCATTACTTTCTGAGCAGCAAAATCTGCGGAGATTGGTAACTCGCGCTTACCACGATCAGCTAATACCATTAATGAAACTTTTGCAGGCCTACCAAAATCAAATAGCTCATTTAACGCCGCCCGCACTGTTCTACCAGTAAATAAAACATCGTCCAATAAAATAATGTGCGCCTGGTTTACATCAAATGGTAGCTTTGTGGGCATGGTGCTAGCAGTCTCAATTGCCTTGATGCCCTTTTCAGCATAGTCATCACGATGAAAAGAAACATTAATCACGCCATATTGCGCCAGTCCCAGATCTAGGGCCAAGCGTTCAGCCACCCAAGCACCGCCGATTGCGAGTCCAGCTAAGTAAACCGGCATAGCTGGATTGGAAGACTTCTGAAACAAACCGCCCCTTAGGTGCTTTAGGAGATCTTGATAGAGGGCTTCAGCATTCATGGGGTGTATTTTCGTCTAAAACCAATCGCATGAGTATTTTAGCCCCTCTCCCTAAAAAACTGTTCCAAAATCAGCGCTGCTGAATGAGAGTCTAGTGATGATTGGTACTGGGGATCATCCTCTAAAAGTACTGAGGAATAGCGCTCGTCGACAAAATAAACCGACTTTGAATACCGCCCTTCAATTTGCTGACCAAAGCGTTTAGCTTTCTGGGTCATTTTGTGCTCAGTACCGTCGGGATGCAAAGGTAAACCTACAACAATGGCATCCGGTTGCCATTCCGTAATAATCGTTGTAATGGCAGCAAATTTCTGCTCCTCGCCGTTGTTCAAAATAACTGGCAAGTTCTGTGCCGATTTGGTCAAGGAGTTACCAACTGCCACACCAATTCGTTTGGTGCCGTAATCAAATGCTATTACGCTTAACAGTTTTTGGTTAGAAGAGAAATCATGCATGACCCGCCTCTCCCGATAGACGCGATAAATCAAAACCAAGATTTTGTATTGCCTTTTGATATCGCTCAGCGTATGGGGTATCAAAAATAATTTTGCTCATTTCGGTACTGGATAGCGGTACATTCATCCAACCATTTAATGCCATCTCCTCCTCAAGCTGACCAGCACTCCAGCCGGCATACCCTAAAGTCATCATAAATTTTTGTGGTCCATTTCCCTTGGCTACCGCCTCAAGCACGTCCTTTGATGTGGTCATTGTTAGACCATCAGTAACAACCAGCGATGACGAGTATTTCTCTAAGGAATTTGTTTGATGCAACACAAAGCCACGCTCTACTTGAACTGGACCACCATAGTAGACGGGTTGATCTAAAAGGGGAGCAATTTCTAATTTGAGCTCAATCTTCTCAAACAAAGTAGCAAGAACAAGCTCAGTAGGCCTATTGACCACTAAACCCATTGCACCCTTATCGGTATGCTCGAGTAAGTAGATTACTGATCCAGCAAAATTATCATCAAGCATTCCTGGCATTGCTAACAGTAATTGATTAGCAAAATAGCTAGTAGCTGACAAGGACGATGGCAAATGCGACTGTGCGCTCATGGCCCATTCTACCAAGCAAGGGGCTTTCTCTAAAAGCTAAATTTTTCCTGTTAACCGATAAGCAATAATGCCAATATATTCATGTAAAAGCCTGTTCCAAAGGAAGGCCCCCTCAGTAATGTCAAACTCACGCCACTGCAATGTAAGTGCGGTTTGATAGTCAACTGGAATGGGAATAATTCGAATACCCTGTTTCTCGAAGATCTTGACTGAGCGGGGCATGTGCGTAGCAGAAGTCACCAACAACCAAGATCCTGTCTGGATCGACGGATTACTGACTCCGAGTTGGTCAATGATTTTCTTTGAATAAATCGCATTCTCATAGGTATTGCGTGATTGATTCTCATAGTAAGCAGTACCCTTCGTAATCTCTGCTAGACCCTGCTCCGTAATCAGCTGCTTAAACGCATCGGCTTCAGACATTCCCCGTGGAGTCACTCTCTCCGAAAACCCAGAAAAGATGAAGGGTAAATTGGGGTAACGTCGAATCAGTTCCAGGCCTTTAGTAAGCCTCTCTGCAGCCGAAAGGATAGATACCTCGCCCCGATCAATGGCGATCTCCTCCCCACGTATTGCTCCACCCAAAATAATGATGCCCGCAATCTGTTCATTCGATATTGTCTTGATATCTGCCTTTTCAATGGAATTCTCCAAAATACGCGCCAGAGATTCTGGGATAGGGGCATAACCCACCAATACGAAACCAATCACAGAAAGCCATAACAAGCGCTTAGTGGCAATAGGCTTTCTCAAGGCTAAAAAGAATAAAGCCAGCAGGGATATCAACAACAATAGATTGAGGGGCTCAATCAAAAACTGAACGAGTTTTGAACTAAGGAAAAATATCTGCTCCATAAACTGTGATCATAATCAAACTTAGATTAAAGGCTAAGATAGAGCCTATGAGTAAAGCACTAGTATGGTTACGTCGCGATTTGCGCCTGCATGATCATGCAGCGCTTCATCATGCCTTGCGTTCTCACCAAGATGTTTGGCTTGTGTTTATATTTGACACGACTATCTTAGAGCCACTCCTAAAAAAGGGTTTAGGCTTTGACCGCCGCGTTGATTTTCTTTGGCAATGTACGCATGAACTTGACCAAAATCTTCGATCTCAGGGAGGTGGTCTGTTAGTCCGTCATGGCGATCCCAAAAAGCTCATTCCCGAACTTGCTGAACAACTTCAGGTTGATTCGGTACTCTGCAATCATGATTACGAACCATCCGCTATTGAACGCGATCAATTTATCGCCACCACATTGACCAAGAAAAGTATTCGGTTTGAGCACTTCAAAGATCAGGTTATCTTTGAAAAGACCGAAGTATTAACTAACTCTCAAACGGTATTCTCAGTATTTACACCCTATAAAAATGCATGGCTCAAGCGATTATCTCCTGCCGATCTTGAACCACATTCTTGTGAGCTTTCTGCCAAAGGTCTACTTGGACGCTTCGCGCCGATTCCTAAAGCACTGGAACAGGCTTTGCCCTCTCTAGAGTCGATGGGCTTTAGACCAACTGGTATTGAAAAGTATTTACCTCCTGGCGCAAAAGGTGCCGAGTTATTCCTAAATGATTTTTTGAAACGTATCGATCAATACAATATTGGCAGAGACTTTCCAGCAACTAAAGGGGTCAGTTACCTATCAACTTATTTACGCTTTGGTAATGTATCAATTCGGGGATTAGTTCGCGAGGCGCATCGCAGAATGCTTGCGGGTAGCCTTGGCGCAAGTATCTGGTTAAGTGAACTCATCTGGCGAGATTTCTATTTCATGATCTTGGCAAATCATCC
>JACCDO010390163.1_pt1 | contig 12428 bp, 15 predicted proteins | sample 7446101 | NCBI WGS metagenome assembly JACCDO01 (sample SAMN15323440, study PRJNA562643) | freshwater metagenome | isolation source: river surface water | place: USA:Blue River Watershed | collected 2017-08-16 | reverse complement strand
CATTGTCTACTTTGTGGTATTAGTATGGGTTCAAATAATCCACGTCAGTTATGTAGGAAAACATGGTGTGAAAACAATATTTAATTTATTAATAAAAGTCCAAAATTTTTTTCAAAAAAAAAAAAAAGTATATTCTTTGTATGGTAGAAAAACTATGTATATAGCTCCATGGAATAATAATAATTGGGATTGGAATAAACAAATGTCTATTGATAATAATGGTAATATTGGAGTTAGTAGTGATTTATTTACTAATCGTGTTTTTAATAAGGAAAATAATGCTCGTTTTATTCGTATTGGTAATAAAATTGATTCCACATTAAGACAAGATTATTGGACAATTATAGAAGTTCGTGTTTATTCACATAGTGGTGAAAATATTGCTTTAAACAAACCTGTTACTTTAGTTGAAGGTAAATCATGGATAGGCGCAACTAGTTTACCTGGTAACATTACCAATGGATTAATATATCCCAATAATGTACTTGGTGATAATTGGACTTTAGGTTTTATTGGTGATACTGGAATTAGTGTATTACAAATTGATTTAGGAAGAGAATATAATATTACACAAATTGAAGTATTTAATAGATGGAATTCTGATTTGGATTGGAGAGCTAATGGTACAACTATAGAATTAATAAATGAACAAAATATTGTTAATAAAATAATTTATACAGGTAATTGGCATAGACAATATTCAAGAACCTTTTTACTCTAAATAATTTCTTGATCAAGATTAATATTATTAACAAGATTTGTTTTATCATCCCTTGTAAATAATTCATAACCTGCTTTTAATACTACAATACCATTAGACCATCCTTTTGTATTTTTTAGTACATTAATAACATTTTCTGTACCAAAGAAATCATGACTTGCAACCGTATCATTATAAATTCCGTGTCCTAATGTAACACATTCTGTATCATTAATTACAACAGTTTCAGGTCTTTTTAAAATTGATTTTTCTAGAACTAATGAATACATGTAATCAGACTCTACAATTTCTGCAGGATAATGATCAACTGGAAATACATAATTACCATTTAATATCATTGGATGATATTTTGTTATTAATAAACCTTTATCAGTTCTACAATATTGCATTTTATTGTCTAAACATTTAGTTTTAACAACACATTCTACTCTACCTCTTGATGTCATATCACCTTTCTTAATTGTTGATAATTGTTGTAAAACATTATCAGCCATTAAAACGAATGAATCACCATGAAAACATGAACCACATCTATTATAAAATGTTGTCATATTAACTGGAGTAGCAACAGCAACATGTGTTGAAGCATATGAATAACCTTGATAAGTTGGTGTAGGTACAGGAGGTGGCATTGATGTAAAAATATCTTCACATGTTGTTTGTAGTTTTTTAAACAATTTACCTCCATAGTTTTGTACACCAATATCTTTAAAGTTATTACATTCTTCTAGTTGATGTGCACAAATTAATGATGGTAAATATTTTCCACCCCATTTATTATATGCGTCATCAGTACTAATAGCTTCTAATACTTGACCTTTAAAATCTTGTATTAAACAATCAATATCATCATTATGATTATTAGCTTCCATTATTTTAATGAAATTTTTTACATTCATAATTGATTCAGAATTATTACTTAGTTGTGACATTAATTCAATACCTTTTAATCTAAAGATATTATATAATATTAATGATTCATTACAAGCAATATCATTAAAATTAAAATTTGATGTTTCATTTGTATTAATATTACATGATGATATCAATATGTCTTCATTATTAATATTAACATCATCAAGTAATTCAATAATAAAATGTCTTGGTTGACCAATTTTAATATCTCCAATATTAATTTTAAATCCCCAAGATGATTTTAAAACTTCATAATTACCCAATACATTATAATTTAATGTTGGTAATACAACAGTTAATGATGTATTATTATATGTTGTACACATTGTATTGGCTAAACTATTTACTATTACAGTACCAACAAAATTAGAATCTGGAATAAAAGCAAATGATCCTTGAGAAACTGTTGATAATTTTTGTAATACATTTACATCTACACCATAACCAAATCCAAAAGTATTAATTCTTGGACATTGAACCATAGAATCTTCAACATCTTTTTTAAATTGTTGATATGTTCCTCTTGGTGGTTCAATATTTGGTACACCATCAGATAATAACATTATTGTTGTATTAATATTACTAGTTGAAAATTGTTTAATAATATCATATGCTTTTTTAATACCATCATAAATATTTGTCATACCAGTAGGCATCATTGAATTAATTGCATCAATAGCTTTACTTTTACCATCTACTGTCATTTTTGTCATATTTAGTTTAATTGTTGCATCATTACTATATGTAATTATTGCCAATTCATCATTATCATTTTGTACATTTACTACTGTTTTTGCTGTATGCTTTACAATATCTAATACTGTTAAATTACTTCTTTCTGATAAAGGTAGTAAAGGATTATCAGCTGATGATCCCATTGATCCAGACACATCTATTATTATTATTGTTCTATTATTTACCATAGTATAGTCTTCAATTTCTGGAACAGAAAGTGAAAGACATACATACTTTTTACTATTAAAACTTAAATTTTGCTTGGTACATTGCATTAAAAATAAAATTACTATATATAGACAATATTTTTCAATTTTTTTATTTATTTATATTATATGTACCAAATTTTGATATTAATTGTGTTGTTGCATTTTTTAATAAATTTGTTTTAGATTTTAAATCATTATTAACATTTTTTAATTTATTTATATCTTCATTATTATTAAGTGCAATTGAAACACCATGTTCACAAAGAACTGCCCAATCATCAATTGTTTTTGCAGCATTTTTAATTATTTCTATATCATCTTCATCTAGTTGAGCATTTGGTAAATTAGGGTTAGGTGTAACAAAATTACTTATATAATTCATAGCGCAATTTACCTCTCTCATAACATTTTCTAAAATAACACTTGTTTCTTCAACAGATTTTGGTATTTTTATTGATGTAGTTGCTAATATTGTTTGTTTAAATTTACCGAAAACATTTGATAAGTTTACAATTTTCTTTAAAGCATCTAATACTGAATTTAAAAAATTAGAATCATTAATAATATTAACATTTTCTAATTTTACAATAAATGAATTAAATAAATTTGCTAAATCATCTGCAGCTTTACCAAACTCATTAAATCCTTCTGTATCAATATCTAAGTTCATTTGTTTAGTTTCATTTGCTATTTTTGATGCTGCAATAAATAATTCAGAAAAATCATCAATAGAGCCTTTACCATGAAAGTTTTCGCATTTTATTAATTCTGCATAATGTTTTATTTCATCAATTACACCATTATTATTATTATAAATTTCTATTTTTTGTTTAAAATCTTGATCTATTACAACATTATTAGATAGATCATTTGTTGTAAATGTTGTATGAATCACAATTTCAGATCCATTATTATTTATTTCATTAACAACAGTAAATTCATTTTCATCTATTTCACTATTTGTTTCATCATTATTAACATTTGTATTATCATTTATATTACCATTTGTATTATCATTTATATTACCATTATTTGACATACTGTATTATAATAAATTAGATATTTTTTTAAAATATTTTTATATTTTTTTTAAAAAATTAAAAAATATCCTACATTTATTTTATAATTTTATTTAATGAATAATAATGATTTAGGTTTATTAGGTTATTTAATTTTATTAATTAGTATTGGTTTAGATATTTCTGTTAATATTAAAGAAAGCAATAGAGTTAATTTATTTTATAACATAGTTCAGTTCATAGGATATTCTTTAATTTTTTATAATATGTATAAAAATCAAAATAATGAGGAAGACGAAAAACCAAATACATTTGAATTAGGTCACATTATATTATTTTTATTTTATTTTTATTCTTTATTTTTATCTGGTGAAAAAATGTATGCTGTTACATTATTAACATTGATTGCACATTTTATATTAATGAAAGAAAATAATAAAATAATAAAATTAGGTTTTGTATTAAGTTTAATATATTCTTTAATGAAAATAGAACATTATTTTTATGATACAAGTTATATTATTAGAATTAAATTATTAGCTTTCTCTTTATTAGCTCTATTTTATAGTAAGCGTTTATATAAATAAAAAATATATTATTATAATATATGTCACAAGAACAATTTGAATCAGGAACATTTTACTCAGTTATACCTAAAATTATAGGTAATTATAACGGTAATACGCCATATATAAATAGTGTTGATTATAATAATTATGGTCATGAAAAAATATTAAATGATTTACCTAATAAACTTAGAAATTTTGATGAAAATTTTGGTTATAATTTACAAAATAAAGTTGAATATTCTTATATAGTAAATTTACTTGGAAAAAATAAAGATCAAGAAATTGAGCAAAATAAATTTAATTATTACTTATGTAATGGTTCTTTTGAATGGATGGATGGTAGAATGTTATATTATTTTATGACTTTATCAAAACCATCAAAAATTATTGAAATTGGTAGTGGTGATTCAACATTATTAATGTACAATACTAAAAAATTATTAAACTTAAATACAAAAATTATTTGTATTGATAAAAATCCACATCCCATTATTAAAAAATTAAGTAATAATAATGAAATTGTTTTGATTGAGGATGATTTAGTTAATGTTGAATTAAAAATATTTGAATCACTTGGTAAAAGTGATATGCTTTTTATTGATTCATCACATACTGTAAAAATGAATAGTGATGTTATGTTTTATTTTAGTGTAATTTTTCCTATTTTAAAATCTGGCGTAATTGTACATATTCATGATATATTTTTACCATATGAATATCCTTTTGGATGGGTTAATAATGGAATATTTTGGAATGAACAATATTTATTGTATGTTTTTTTACAAAATACACAAAAAATGCGTGTCTTATTTTCAAGTAATTATGCAAAATACAAATATAAAAATAAATTAATTTCACTACAAGAAAATTTTTATGAAAATAAAATATTAGTTGATAGACAAGATGATGATGAACCATTTGCAGGAGGATCTTTTTGGTTACATGTTGTTTAGTTATTTTGGTTACATAATATTTAATTATTTTTTATTTGGTTTTATATATTGTACCTTATTTGGTTTAATATATTTTACTTGTACTGGTTTTATATTTGGTTTTATATATTTTATTTGGGGTTTATTTCGTTTAATTTGTATTGGTTTTTTATTTTGTATAGGTTTTTTTACTTGATTATTTTTTTGATGTGTTGTTATTATTTTTTTAACTTGATTATTTTTTTGTTGTGGTGTCATTAATCTTTTAAGCATATTAAGATTATGTTTTGAATGTTTAGGTCTTATTATTGATATAAAATTTTTGTTTTGGTTAACATAATTTGGTGAAATAATTAAACCAAAAAGTTTACCACTTTGTATTGCTCTAAACAATTGTATGTCAACTTCATAAAGCATTATATATAGTTGTTCTAAAATGCGACCAATATTTTTATTTTTAACAACATAACCTTGAAATCCCCATGTTTTTCTTGTTTTATTAATATAAAATAAATTATCATTGTATTTTTCACCAACTGCATAACCTTCTATACCCAAAAAAAGAAAATCAATGTCATTATTAATTGTTTTTAACATATCATTAATTTTTTCATCTAAATTATTTGGTACAATATCAAAATCATCTTCAAATATTACTGTATATTCATTTTCACAATTACTGTAATAAATTTCTTTTAAAAGTAAATAGTGACTTAAATAACATCCTATTTGACCTTTTAAATTAAAATCAAATTTTAATTCAAGATTTTTATCAAAATATTGTATAATTTTTTTATCAAATAATTCATAACCATTTATACCAAAAAATATTTCTATAGGTTTATTTAATTTTTTTTCCATATTTTTAATATTTTCATATCTTTCTTTTTTACTTTGTATATGTATAACATAATAATTTAAGTTATTCATCAATATTATTTATTACTAGATTTTATTTTATAAAATATTATAATATGAATCATGAAAAATGTAGTAATAATATTATTAAAAAAACAATTGAAGAATTTAATAACAAAGAATTAAAATTAAAAAATAATAAAATAGTTAATGACAAAAAACAAGCCATAGCTATTGCCTTAACTACAGCAAATAAAAAATGCACATATAATAAAGAAGAATTAAAAAAATTAGAAAATAAAGTTAAAGAATTTTTATTAAACGACAGTGATATTGTACCTCTTAGTAATATTATTGAAACAAAAACTATTATTAACTCATATATTGAAAACAAAAAATACAAAGATGCATATAAGTTTACAAATTTACTTGTTAAAAAAGTTATTAATACAAAATTAACTTCAAATATGATTAAAGAATTATCAACATTACCGTTAATCTCAAGTTAAACTTAAGTTTTACTTAATTAGTACCAAAAATAGAATAATCTAGTTATTCACTAAAATTAAAATATTTTGTTCCAGTATACTCTATTGTTTCTGAAACAAAATAATATGTATAAACTATTTTTATTATTTCAATATTTTTTTCTTCATAATATGAATCTATATTAATTGTACCGTAAAAAATATTTACTAATCTTTGATGTCTTTTATCAAATGCACAATAATCATAATCAATTATAAAATAATATTTTTGTAATATTAAATAAACTAAATTTGATGAAAATACATCTTTATTTGTTAAATCAATTATATAATCTAATATTGGTTTATATGTTACATTTGATATATAACTTAAAATATTCATTTATTTTTATTTTTTTTTACTAATAAAATATATTGACATTTTATTTTTAATATGCTATTTTTTCAATTTCTTTTATATGTAAATCATTATCATATTTTTCTTTTAATGGTTTTAAAAAGTTAATTAAAAAGTCACTAACTCCTAATTTAATATCAGGAGGTGATATTTCATCATTTTCATATAATTTAATTAATTCTTCATAATTATTAAACTCCATTTTACCACCCCATTTTTCATCCCGATTTATAATAAATATTTCATTTTTTAATTCTAATATTGGAAATATAACATATCTTATAAACATAAATAATGGTGAATCAATATTTTTTGGCTCTAGAAATGCTTTATTTATTTTCTTTTTAATATCTTTTGGTGAATCTAATAGATCAATTTTTGAATTAACCTCTGATGAACTCATTTTTTCATCATTACTTTTTCCAGTTAAACTTGGTATCATTTGATTCATCAAATGAATATTTGGTGAATACCCTATTTTATGTAATTGATCTCTACTCATCATAAATATTTTTCTTTGATCAACACCACCTAGTTCAATATCTGTTTTTAAATATACTTCATCTAATACTTGTAATATTGGATAAACTAGACCTCCTAATAGAGGATTTTCAGATTGTTTAACTACTTCAGCACCACCTTTTTGCGCTGCATCTAATGTTATTTTTGACATTAATTTATAAACATCAAGAGTATATTCTTTTGATAATTGATAATCTGATCCTTTAACAAATATTAATTTTGTTGTATCAACATTTAAACATTCTAATAAACCTTTTATTATAAATTCATAATATTTTGTTCTATAATCTAATAATTCAAATGATGTTTTCATTGCATCTAAAAATGCATGTAAATCTGCAAATAATACTTTTACTTTACAATCTGCTTTTAATAAATGTGCAATTTTTATCATTGGTACTAAATAACCTACGTGTGGTTTTCCTGTTGGTGCTGTTCCCCAATATGCACTTAATTCTTTACCACTATTAATTTTTTCTTCAAGTTCTTTCATACCAATTACTTCTTTTAAATCTTTTGTTATTAGTTCAATTTTTGACATAAATTTAACTTCTATTAATATTAATTTTTTAAATCAATTTTTTTATATATACTAATACAAGCATATAATCTTCAAATTTAATTTCATGATCATTTAGTGAAAAATGTTGATTTATTTATTTTTTAACAATATTCTAAAATATTATCTGCTTTACCATATATTGTACATGTATCTTTTAATTTTTTAATTATTACTTAAAAAATTGAAAAAAAAATAATAACAATACTAATATAAAGATTATGTGGAAACTTCAAATAGCTAAGGAAAATGATGATAGTTATGTTGATTATCTTGTTCAAGAACCAATAAAAATATATAGTTCTGATAATAAATTAAAAGCTTATAGTTTATATGGTAAATATTATGGTTCCAGCACTAGAATTGGTGAAATTGGAACTATTTATTATCAAAACACACAAAAATTTATTAAAATTAAAGTTAGATTAATAGATGATAATAATAACATACTTTTTAATAAATTACTTTCAGAAGATGATATCAATGGATTAATTAATATAAATTCATCATTTAAAATTAACAACGCTAAAATACATACTAGAGATTTACATAGATGGCATGGATATCCATTTGAAATTTCTGGAATTACTATTTATATCTAATTTATTTTTTTTATAATTATTCACTCAAATTCAAGTTGTGGAACCTTTCATAGATAAATTATTTTTTATTCTATAAAAAATATTTTATACAATTTAATAAATGTTAAAAAATATTTTAATTTATTTAATTGTTTTTTTATTTTTAATTGTTATATTATTTGATGAACCTGTGAAAGAAAATTTTATTACTAATAATGAAAATACTATTGTTTATAATCAAAATAATTTTGAAATGGACAATACATCTATAATTATGTCAAGCAATACAAATTTAACAAAAGATGAATGTTTTAATAAAGTTAATAAAAAAGATATAAATGGTGCGTCTTTTGATTTAAAAAAAAATATTTGCACACTATATTTTTTTGCAAAAAAAGGTCAAGTTAATAAAAATATAGAATCAATTTTATAAAAAATATATAAATTTTTTTATCTAAGTAATATTATATAATTTAATATGTCAATGTTAGAAAATATTGCAACTGTTGTTATAGTTTTTTTATTAAACTGGGGAATTAACACATGGTATAATAGTAACCATAAAGATAAAGATGGTAATACTATAACTATGTCTTCCAATTTAATGCAATCTTTATTAGCTTCTATATTAGCTGTGTTTGTTTTAATGTTAATTCGCCCCTACATTAAATCTGAATCAAGTTAAATATTATTATAAATCAGTTTAATTATTATTCTGATTTAATTTAATTATTATTTTGATATTTATTTAATAAATTAGTAAAAAAATTTCTTTTTTGATCATTGTTATTTTCTATATTTTTATAAAAAATAAAATTATCATCAAAACTTATGTCCCATGATTGTTTATTTTGATTAACAAGTATTATAAAAAACTTGCCATTTCTTTCAATTACTTTACTATAAAAACCACCATAACCTAATACTCCTTTTATACTTATATATCTAATAAAAATTTTTTTTAATTGAATTACATCATTAATTGTAGGTAAATATGTAAAACCATTTAATTCATTTTTATATTTTTTTACTAGTTTTGCTAAAAATTTATTTGTATTTATTTCTAAATTCATAATAATATTTACTTCATCTAATTTACTCATTATAATATATTATAATAATTTATTTTTATATAAAAAAAGTGAAATTTATTATCCATAAACTATTTATTTAGCTATTATGCAATATATGGACAATATTGGAAATGAAACAATTGATAAGGAATTTAAAATATTTAACTTTTTCAATATTGGATTGGAAATATCAAATGATGATGGAATTGAATTAATCATAAGCAAAAAATGGATATTTAATAACTATGTAATTAAAAACATAAAATCAATGATTAATATTTATTTGCCAAAATATACATGTGCATATTTGTCTAATAAGTTAAATAATATAAGTTCAATGTATTTTGGTGTTGATGATTTTGGTAATGTAAAAGGAATACCTTTTCAAGGTGATATTGATGAAAAAGAAATTTATAATCATATAAAAGAACAAATTAATGAAAAAATTAAATGTGAAACTGAAAATGTTAATGTATTAGATTATATTGATTTTGAGTTAATAAAAATTAAGTATGAAAACACAGAAAATTTATTTGAAACACATCCTCATTATCAAAAATATATGGAATTACAACAAGAATATAAAAATAAAAAAGAAAAGTATCTGCGGAAGAAACAAACCTGGTTTAAACTTTCGCTAAGATATAATCAAAAATTATTAGACTTGATTAATAATAAAGAAACAAGACAAGAACTAATTAATTACATTGAATTAATGTCACCCCTTAATCCAGCAATTAAACTTTTAAAATCAGATATTATTTTTGAATCATGTTCAACAGATGAACTTTTAATGTTTAAAGAAGATTATAATAGTGTTTTTCATTGGGTTATGAAATGGAAGGATAAAATGTTATTATTTGTTAAATCAATTAGACCTAAATTCTGTTTTAAATTACCTTGTTATGTTTATCCAACAAGTATTTTAATGGGTATTGATTCTATGCTTCCTTACTGGTTTGAATTTAATCAAAATATGAATTTATATTTGATTAAATTTAAATTTAAATCACATGATAAACTTAAAATACAATATAAAAATATTTATAATGAATGGTCCTCATGTATTAGATTACTTAATGAAAATGGTCCTTCGTGTCAACATATATGTTATGATTCTATTTTTTATTAAATTATTTTAAAGATTTGTAACTATTTATTAATATATAATGGATAAATTTAATTTACAAAATGATGACTTTAAAAAAATGAGTAACTTTTTTTATGATAACGGATATATAATTTTAGAAAATGCATTATTACCTGAACAAATACAAAAACTTAAACATGAATTATACTTAGTTCACAATAACTCTCATAAACAAAAATCACCTGAAAGACATAATGTTTACAAGTGTTTTTTTGAAAATTCCCCAACTACAGTTGATCTTATTGAAAATAGTAAATTAACTGATTTTGCACAATATGTTATTGGTGATGTTCCAGATACTTTTCCTAATAATACATCATTAAATGCACATGTTATACATAATAATGCTTTTATTGTTCCACCAGGTGGTAGAGGTCAAGCACCAGGTTGGCATGTTGATGATCCTTTACAACAAATTATTGTACCAAATAATTATTCATTACCACCTAATATTCGTTTACCTGTATTAGTTTGTACATACATGATTTGGTTATCAGATTGTGATACACCTGATAAAGGACCAACATATGTTGTACCTAAATCACATAGATTTGGAAGAACAATAAATAGAGATGAAGCTAATAAATTAGGTATTCCTGCATGTGGTAAAGCTGGTACTGCTGTATTAATTAATTCTAATTTATGGCACAGAGGTTGTGAAAATAAATCAACCCAACCTAGAGAAACATTACAAATAACTTTTGCAAGAAGAATTATTGGTCATAAACATAAAACAATTATGAATTATAATATGCCAAAACATGTTTATGAAGGTAGAAGTGAAACAACATTAAAACGTCTTGGATTTTTACAAGGTGGTGCATATAGTTAAACATAATTAATATAGTTAATCACTGTCACTAAAATAATTAAAATTAGGATCAATTAATTGTTCACCATTGTCATCATCATCAGTTTCAGTATCAAAATCATATTTAACTGGTTGTAATAATTTCCAAGTATTTTTTATTAAATCTTTGAAATTATAACTCATATCATTTATACAATTATAAAAAGCCTTTCTATTTTTTGGCTCCATAAACTTTTCTGTATTTGCCAATATTTCTTTTAATTGTACTTGTTGTTCTATAGGTAATTTTTTACCAAACTCTTCATCAAATTCTAACATTATTGCTATATTATTTAAAAATTTAAAAGCACTACTAAATATTTCTCCAATGAATTCTTTTTTATGTACTTTTTCTGGTTTTTGTGTTTTATGATTTATTTTTGTAAAATGTGATCCTTCTAGTGTTGTTGTACAAAAAGAATGATTTTCTGGATATTTTTTATTAAAATTTATTTTTTTATACAAGTAATTGGACTATTAAAACCATCTTGTATTATTTGTATAATATCTTTTAAAGATAAATTAATATCTTCTTTTCCAAGTTGATTTATTACTATTGTATTATTATTATTTATTGTACCATTATTTATTTGATTATTATTATTGTTATTGTTATTACTATTTGTAATTTGTTGTTGATTAGTTTTAAGTAGTTCTATTTCTTTTTTTAATAATATTATTTCGTCATTGGTTTTTTGTTGTTGATCTATTACTTTTTTTTCTTTACAAACCTGTTCATGTGCCCATCTTGTTTTAACTTTTTCATAAACTTTATTACAATATTTACAATTATATGTTTTAGAATGTTTTAGAATATTATTAGAACTTTGTGGACATATAATTGGAATTT
>JACCDO010002918.1_pt1 | contig 12429 bp, 11 predicted proteins | sample 7446101 | NCBI WGS metagenome assembly JACCDO01 (sample SAMN15323440, study PRJNA562643) | freshwater metagenome | isolation source: river surface water | place: USA:Blue River Watershed | collected 2017-08-16 | reverse complement strand
GCCCGTCGAAGCTCAGGCTGCCGTGGGCGGGGCCGGCGAACGAGTGCAGGCCGCCCCAGGCGCCGGTCGTCACGACGCTGGCGGCCGGGATCGGGCGACCCGCGCGCGTCGCATGTCGGGCCCAGGCGGGCAGCACGCCGGCCGGGTCGGCCAGCGAGTGGCCGCCGCGCCGCGTGATGACGTCGTCGCCGGGCAGTGCGAGCCGCCACGACACATTCGCCCAGTCCAGTGCACGGTAGGGTTGCCAGGGCCCCAGCAGCAAGCCGGCGTTGGACTGGCAATCGGCCATGCGCAGCAGCGCGGGCGCGGCCAGGCCCTCCACCCAGCGCGAGGCCACCAGCTCCACGGCGATGCACATGGCTTCGGGTGCGCCGTGCGCATCGACGCGCAGCGCCACTTCCGCCTCGATGCCCAGCAGCGTCTTGGCGGCGGTGGGGTCGACCGGCGCATGGCTGAACGGCCCCAGCGGGCCCGCGCCGCCGGACTTCCAGTGCGTCAGCGGCCAGCCCAGCGCGGCGGCCACGCCGTCCTGCACGTCATAGGCATCGGCCTCGTCGCGCACGGCGTGCTGCCAGTCGGCGGCGCGCAGCTGGCTGCCGTCGCGGTGGCAGGCGACCAGGGCCTGGATCAGGGCTTGAACGGGGGTGGCGGTCATGAGCGTGTTCGTGAGCGGTTGCGGGTGGCCGGCACATTAATATGGAAACGCCACCGGGCAACCGGCCCGGTGGACAAATCAACCTTCGCCGCGCGCGTGGCGCGCGGCCTGCAATCCAGAGAAACGCATGGCACTGAAGTTGGGCTTGGTAGGCATTGGCAAGATCGCGCGCGATCAGCACATTCCGGCGCTGGCCGGCGATCCGCGTTTTGAGCTGGCAGCCACGGCCAGCCGCAACGCCGGTGTGGACGGGGTGCCGGGCTTCACGAGCGTCGAAGCCATGCTGGCGGCGGTGCCCGAGCTCGACGCCATCTCCATCTGCACGCCGCCGCAGGCCCACTTCGACGCCGCACTTGCCGCGCTGCGCGCCGGCAAGCATGTGATGCTGGAAAAGCCCCCGGCGGCCACGACACGGCAGATCGCCTTGCTGCAGGCCGAGGCGGCCCGGCATGGCCGCACGGTGTTCCAGACCTGGCATTCGCGCTTCGCGGCCGGCGTGGACGCCGCGCGCGACTGGCTGCGTGGCCGCACGCTGACCGGCGGCACCATCACCTGGAAGGAAGACGTGCACCACTGGCACCCGGGCCAGCAGTGGATCTTCGACGCGGGCGGCCTGGGCGTGTTCGACCCGGGCATCAACGCGCTGTCCGTGCTGACCGAGGTGCTGGCCGAGGAGGTGGTCGTGAACAAGGCCGTGCTGGCCTTCCCCGAGAACCAGCAGGCGCCCATCGCCGCCCAGCTGGACCTGCGCACCGAGGCGGGCGTCTCGATCAATGCCGAGTTCGACTTCCGCCAGAAGGGCGAGCAGACCTGGGACATCGAGCTGGTCACGACCAGCGGCCGGCTGCGCCTCTCGCACGGCGGCGGCTCGCTGGCCATCGACGGCCAGCCCGAGCAGGCCGACGACGCGCTGGCAGGCGAATACCCGCGCCTGTACGCCCGCTTTGCCGAGCTGTGCGCGGCGGGGCAGTCGGAAGTCGACTGGCGCCCGTTCCAGCTGGTGGCTGACGCCTTCCTCATCGGTGAGCGCCGTACCGTGGCGGCTCACCACGTTTGAAGCCTCAGCGAGCCGGCGGCGGCCCTGCGCGCCGGTTGGGGGCCGGCAGGCGTCGGTCTTGCGTGAGCGTTGCCGGCGAGGCGCTGCGGCGTGGTGGCTTCAGGCGTCGATGAGCGTGTTCAGGATCGCCAGGCAGGCCCGCGCGGTCAGGTCGTCGCTGTCCTGATCCGCATGCCAGGCAGACACTGAAACGGCCACGACGTCGTAGCCGCGCAAGGCCTTGAAGAGCGCCTGCACGTCGGCTGCGCTGGGGCCTAGCTGAACGTGGTACTTGAGCGCCGGCAGGCGGGCGCGGTCGTCGATGACGTCGGTATCCCAGTGCACGAAGAGGCGCTCGCGCGGTTGCAGCCGCGCCAGCACCTGGTCCAGCGCGACGCGCACGATGCGCGAGCCGAGCAGGGCCTCGCGCTCGCCGGGGTCGAGGTCGCGGGCGTCGGTGAGCACGATGCGCGACTCCGGGCAGGCCTGCACGCCGATGCGCGCCAGGCAGTCGCGCACCGCCTGGTTGCGCGGATCCGGCCCCGCGTCGATCCGGCCGACGAACATCGCCAGCGGCATGCCACCGATGTATTGCGTCTGGGTGGTGGCCCAGGTGTGGAAATCACCGTGGGCGTCCAGCCACAGCACGCGTTCGGGCGGCTGGCCGGCTTGCTGCAAACCGGCCAGCATGCCCAGGCTGGAGACGCAGTCGCCGGCAATGCTGACGGGGCGGCCGCCGCAGCGCGCAGCAGCGGCGACGCGTGCTGCCAGCGACGCGTAGAGATGGCCCATGTTGTCCAGCTTGAGCAGGGGATCGTCGATCTGCGCCGCCTGCAGCGACGCGGGTGCGATCACCTCCCAGGCGTGCTTGTCGATGTCGAGCACTCGGCGCAGGCCATCACGGCGCTGGCCCATCAGGTAGGGCGATACGAACCTTGCGTTCACAGCCATTTCTCCGGGTCCATGGGGTAGCCCAGCCGGCTCATCATGTCGCGCACCTCGGCACGTTGCGCCAGTTGCAGGAGCAGATCGCCGCGCTTGTGCCAGCGCCGGGCTCGCGGCGCATCGGTCGCCATCCGGACGGGCAGGACGCCCGGCAGCGACATGGCAGGCAAGCCCAGGTGATCGGTGATCGTGCCGAGTGCCGCTTCGGGGTCGGCGATGAAGTCTTCAAACGGCATGCGCAGGCTGCTCACATCGCTTTGCAGGATGGCGTCGTGGGCCGAGTACCACTGGTTCAGGCAGACGTTCTCCAGCCTGCCCCGCGTGAACAGCCGCCAGTTGCGCGGCAGGTCGAACTTCCACCATTTGCTGCCGAAGGGCACGACATCGGAATAGCCCTGGATGGCGAGCTGGCAGCCGACCTTGCTGAGGTCGTGGGAGAAGAATCCCAACGGGTAGAGCCAGCCGTCCATCAGGCCGTTGACGGACTGGGCGAAGCCGCGCGTGAGGTGGATGTAGGTGATCTCGGCATTGGGAAAGAGCTGCTCGTAGGTGCCGATGCGATAGGCATCGGACGGCGACTTGAACAGCAGCACCGAATCCGCGACGTCTGCCAGCCCGAAGCGCCTGCGCCGCAGCGTCGGCACGACGAAAGGGGGCTCCTCGATCTTCAGGGGCTCGTCGAAATACAGGCCCGCGCCGGGCGGTGCGTAGCCGTCGTAGTAGCCGATGCGCCACGGCTCGTCGCGGAACACCGTGGCGAGGATCAGCGTCTGCAGCTCCGCCTCGCTGCGCGGGTCGCCCGGTTCGATCTGGCTCAAGGCGGCCTCGAGTGACTGCTCCAGGCGCTGCGCGGCGCCTTCACCCAGGAAATGGGCAGGGAACTGCAGCAGCAGCCGGTTCTTCCATTTCCTCAGCAGCGATTCGGTGTCGAGCAGCTCGGGCGAGGCGAAGGAGAGTTCGTCCAGGATGCAGCTGGCCAACTCGGCGGCGTTGGCCACCCACTCCAGGCAATCGCTGGTCGAGTTCTGCCGGAAGCCATTGCCCGACAAGGCCAGCAGCGGTTCCATCTCGCCGTCCAGCGAGGCGATGCGGGGATGCCGGGCCAGCGCTTCCTTGAAGAGGCTGGACCCGCAGCGCGAGCTGGACAGGATGACCACCACCCGGCGAACCAGCAGATCCAGCTCGGAACCAGGAACGTCGCGGTGCGACTTGAGGGCCAGGAGAAAGCTGTCCACCGTGGCCGGGAGCTCAGATCCGGGCCATCTCGAAAACGAAGAACTCCTGTCGTCGGGAGTCGTCGGTGGCTTCGCAGGCCAGCATCGAGACGCTCAGGCCTGCCGCTGCGGCCAGGTGCTTCATGGTCTCGATTTCACCGAAGTTGGACTGCACGAAATAGATGCGTCCGCCGGGTTTCAGATGCCGCCCCACGCCTTCGAAAAAGCGGGTGTTGGTCCTGAAGTCCGTATCCCATTGCGACATGGCCACCACATCGTGGGCGGGCTTGTTCCGGAACGGCAGGTTGGCCGTGATGACGTCGAACTGCTCATCGCCCAGCGCCTCGAACAGATCGGACCGCAACACCTGCATGGTGCCGGCGAAGCCGTGCATCCGGGCGTTGTGGGTGGCGCTCTGGACCGCTGCCGGGTTGATGTCCACCCCCACCACGCGCGCGGCACCCCGATAGCACGCGAAGACGGCGATGACCCCGGAGCCGGTGCCCACGTCCAGCACATGCTCGCCTGGCGCGACCCGGAAATTCCTGACCAGCGGCAGGCTATCTGCAAAGGGCCAGAAGGTCTCGGGGAAGACCAGGAATTCCTTGCCCAGGTAGCTGACGTGGTGCCCTTCGGGTGGCACCGACTTGAAGAGTTGCTGCCGCTGCATCTGCCACTGATCGGTAAAGCCACTCAAGTCCATCGGCCAGCTCCTCGACGACCACCGTGTTCCCTGGCACCCCAGTGACTGCTCGGCGGGGCGTTCCTGGGGGTTGAGCATTACCGGTTTTGATGGCGCTGGCAATCGCCTGAGCAGCAATTTCCGCGTAACGGGGCCGAACGCCGGCGTGGCGCAGCGGTCCTTGCAAGAGCTGGGCGGCGCCCATACCATCCTGTCAAACGGAGTCAGTCAATACATTCGGTGCATTCAAGGGAGGCCGAACGGGCCCCCGGCGCGCCGAGTGCGGGAGGACGATTTGAGAGCTCCACCCCTCGCGGGCCATCGCCTGAATCGACGCCGCGCGGCTGGGCTGGCGGTGTTTGCCATGCTCGCAACCGGGTTCGGCCTGAGCCATCGTCGCAGAGGGCGGCCAGACGTGACCGAGACGCTGTCGATCGCGCTGCCGCAGGCGCCGCACGCCGGGCTCATCCAGCTCGCTTCGGCGCAGGGGTTCTTCGAGGCGCGTGGCATGTCGGTGAAGGTGCTGCCGCAAACGCATGGCAAAGCTGCGCTGGCCGAGCTTCTGCGCGGCGGCGCCGATCTCGCCGCCGCTGCCGACGTGCCCATCGTCATCGAGGTCCTCAAGGGCGCGCCGCTGAGCATCGTGACCACGGTGGCCAGCGCGTCCAACGAGCTGGCCGTGCTGGCGCGTCGCGACCGCCAGCTCATCACACCTGCGGATCTGCAGGGGCGCCGGGTGGGCGTCTCGCTGGGCACGAGTGGCGAGTATTTCCTCTGGGCCTTCATGGTGCGTCACCGGCTGGCGCCGCAATCGCTCGTTCTCGTGGACCTGCCGCCGAGCAGCCTGGTCGATGCCTTGCGGGACGGCAGTGTGGACGCCATCGCCGCCTGGCAGCCTGTGCGCAACGATGCGGAGCGCGCCCTGGGCAACCTCGTCGGCACCTTCACCGCTCCCGATGCCTACGCCCAGAACTACGCGATCGTGGGGACCAGCGAATTCCTGGCCCGCCGTGGCGACGCGCTGCGCCGGATGATGTTGGCGCTGCTGGACGCCGAGCGCTTCGTGCAGGCCTCGCCCGCGGCGGCGAAGCAGTTGCTTGCCGCCGGCCTGAAGCTCAGCCCCGAGGCCCTGGCGCCGGCCTGGCAAGACCTGGACCTGGCCGTGGACCAGCAGCAGGATCAGCTGATCACGCTGGAGGATGTGGCGAGCTGGGCGATGGCGCGGGGCTATGCGCCTGCGCAGCGCATGCCCAACTTCCTGGCCCATCTCAGCATCGATGCCTTGCAGGCGGTGAGTCCCGAGCGGGTCACGGTGGTCAGATGAAGATCAGCAACAAGGCCCGGATCGCGGCGGTGCTGATGTTCGGCGCGATGGTGCTGATCGCCGCCAGCTTCGGCTGGGCCAATGCGCAGGTGAGTGCGGCCGTCAAGCAGCGGCGCCACAGCGGCGAGATCGCCAGCGCGCTCAACGACATGCGCATGGTGTCGTTCGAGTACCTGCTCAATCGCCGCGAGCGCGCGCGCTTGCAGGAACAGTCGGTCTGGCAGCGCCTGCAGGGCCTGCTGTCGCAGCCGTCCGACGGGGACGAAGCCACCGCGACGACGCTGGCGGCGCTGCGGGAGAACGGCGAGGCCAGCCACAACCTGTTCGTCGAGGTCGATTCCACGCTGGCGGCTGGTGGCAGGAGCGACGACATCCAGCGAGCGTTCGAGACGCAACTCTCCAACCGGCTTCTGATCATCCAGCAGCGTGGGCTCGTGGATGCGGCCCGCATGATCGAAGACGCCGGCGCGCGCATCGACGAGGCGCAGCGGCGCGTCGTCGTCGTGACGGCCTCGGGGCTGGTCTTGATGGCGCTGATCACGGGCGCGGCGGTCTGGATCTTCCGGCGCGACGTGCTCCACCCGATCGCACGGCTCGAGCAGGCCACCCGCGAGGTCACGGCCGGCAACTGGTCCTTCGAGCTGAACATCGAGACAGCCGATGAACTCGGCGAGATGGCGCGTCACTTCGATGCGATGACACGCGCGCTGCGGGATTCGTTCAGCCGGCTCGAGCACAGCAATCGCGAGCTCGTCTCGTTGAACAGCGAGCTTGAGTCGTTCAGCTACTCCGTTTCGCACGATCTCCGCAGCCCGCTTCGCAGCATGGATGGCTTCTCGCTCGCGCTGATCGAGGATTACGGCGACAAGCTCGACGACGAAGCCCGTGACAGCCTGCAGCGCATCCGAGGCGCCAGCCAGCGCATGGGTCGCTTGATCGACGATCTGCTCGGCCTGGCGCGGGTGACGCGCGCCGAGTTGCGCATTCAGGAGGTCGACATCAGCGCCCTGGCTCGCGACATCGCGGCCGGTCTGAGTGGCGGCCAACCCGAACGCCAGGTGCGCTGGGAGATCGAAGGGGGCATCCGCGTGCGGGGCGACCGGGATCTGATTCGCATCGCGTTGCAGAACCTGCTCGACAACGCCTGGAAGTTCACGAGCAAGACCGCGGACGCGGTCATCCGCGTGGGGCAGCGCCAGGAGGATGGCGACCGGATCTGCTTTGTGGCGGACAACGGCGCCGGCTTTGACATGGCCTATGCCGATCGCCTGTTCGGCGCATTCCAGCGCCTTCACCACGAGAGCGATTTCCCGGGCACCGGCATCGGCCTTGCCATCGTGCAGCGCGTGATGCGCCGTCATGGCTGGCTGCTGTGGGCCGAGGCCGCCATCGGCCGGGGCGCCAGTTTCTTCTTCCGAGTCCTGGAGCAAACCGATGAGCGACGAGAGCAAAGTCATCCTGCTGGTTGAAGACAACCCGGACGACGTCGCGCTGACGATGCGGGCCTTCAAACGCAGCCACCTGATGAACCCGCTTGTCGTGGCCCGCGACGGCGTGGAGGCGCTGGACTTCGTCTTCGCTCGGGGCGCGTATGCCCACCGTGCGGATGCGTCGCTGCCCACGCTGGCCATCCTCGATCTGAAGCTGCCCCGGCTCGATGGGCTGGGTGTTCTCAAGGCGCTGCGTGCCGATCCCCGCACGGCACTGCTGCCGACGGTCATCCTCACCTCGTCGAAGGAGGAGCAAGACATCGTCGCCGGCTACAAGTTCGGTGCCAACAGCTATGTGCGCAAGCCGGTCGACTTCGCCGAGTTCGTCGAAGCGGTCAAGGTGCTTGGCATCTATTGGCTCGCGCTCAACCAAATGCCGCCGTCGCCGCCTTCGTCATGAATGCCGCTCAAGCGATCAAGGTGCTCGCCATCGAGGACTCGGAGAACGACGTCCGCCTGGCGATGCGGCTGTTGCGCCGGGCGGGTTTCGATGTGGAGTGGCAAAGGGTCGACGATCTAGCCGCGTTGCAGGCGGCGCTGGTACGGGGCGACTGGGATGCCGTGATCTCCGACTTCAGCATGCCCGGCTTCAGCGGGCTGGAGGCGCTCAACGCGTTCCAGGCAACAGGGCTGGACATTCCCTTCATCTTCGTGTCCGGCACGATCGGCGAGGAGACGGCCGTCGTCGCAATGAAGGCCGGGGCCAGCGACTATGTGATGAAGGACAACATGAGCCGGTTGGCGCCGGTGCTGGAGCGCGAGCTGGTTCAGTGCGCCCGCCGGGCTGCGCACCGCGAGGCCGAGGCCGAACTCCGACGCTTCGAGCTTCAGCTCAGCGAAGCGCAGAAGATGGAGTCGCTCGGCACACTCGCCGGCGGCATCGCCCACGACTTCAACAACATCCTGGGCGCCATCCTGGGCAACGTCGAGCTGGCGCGGGGGGAACTCGAGCCGGCCCATCCCGCGGTGGCGATGCTGGGCGAGATCCAGAAGGCCGGCCTGCGGGCGCGCGATCTGGTGCGCCAGATCCTGACCTTCAGCCGGCGCGAACGCCAGGCGTTGCACACGGTGGCCCTGCATCCCGTCATCAACGAGACCCATGGACTGCTGCGCGTGACGCTGCCGGCCGCAGTGGAGCTCGAATTGCGGCTGGTCGACAAGCCCGTGTACGTCAACGGCGACGCGACGCAGCTCCAGCAGGTGCTGATGAACCTGAGCACGAACGCCTGGCACGCGATGCGGGGCGAGGCCGGCCGGATCGTGATCGGCCTCGAAGCGGTCCATGTCGACGCGGCCACGGCCCGATCGCTGTCCGGCCTGGCTGCCGGGCCGCATGCGCACCTGTGGGTCAGCGATACCGGCAGCGGCATGGACGACGCGACGCGCAAGCGCATCTTCGAACCCTTCTTCACCACCAAGCCGACCGGCCAGGGCACGGGCCTGGGGCTGTCGGTCGTTCATGGCATCGTCGTTGCGCACCAGGGCAGCATCGCCGTGGAGAGCACGCCCGGGCGGGGCAGCACCTTCCATCTCTACCTGCCCGCCGTCAGCGCCCCGCCGGCTGCGGCGAGCGTGAGCACTCCGGCTGACGAGCCCGTTCGCGGCAACGGCGAGCATGTGATCTACCTGGACGACGACGAGACCGTCACGCTGGTGGTCGTCGGCCTGCTGGAGCGCGCCGGCTACCGCTGCAGCAGCTTCACGGAGGCCGCAGCGGCACTGGCCGCCGTGGCGAGTTCGCCGGATGCGGTGGACTTGTTCGTGACCGACTACAACATGCCGGGTCGCTCGGGGCTCGACGTGGCGCAGGAGGTCTCCTCCATGCGGCCCACGCTGCCCATCGTGATCAGCTCCGGCCTGCTCACCGACGAGCTGCGCGCCAAGGCCTCCCGTGTCGGCGTCTGTGCCTTCCTCGAGAAAGAGGACACGTTCCGGGACCTGCTGCCCCTGGTCGGGCGAATCCTGGGCGCCGAGACGTGAGCATGGCCGGCCGGGCAGCGCCCCGCCGAACGGTGCTCAGCCGAAGCGGAAGCTCGAGGCGGTGATGCCGCTGATGTAGTCGATCTCGTGGTAGCAGCACTGGCCCGCTTCGTTCTCCGCCGCGCCGGCAGCCACCATCAGCGGCAGCAGGTGCTCCTCGCGGGCATGGGCCACGCGGGCGGCCGGGGCTTGCTCCCAGCCTTGCAGACGTTGCGCGCGTCCCTCGGGGGCGGGCAGGGCGTCTTGCAGCCAGGCATCAAAGGCGACGGAGGGCGCGTGCCCCCGGCCGTTGAACATCAGCGCCAGGTTGTGGAAGCTGAAACCGCTGCCGAGGATCAGCACGCCCTGGTCGCGCAGCGGGGCGAGGGCGCGGCCCAGCGCCAGGTGCTCGGCGGGGTCCAGGCCGCTCCGCAGCGACAGCTGCACCACGGGCACCTGGGCCTCGGGGTACATCGGCGCCAGCGTGCAGAAGGCGCCGTGGTCGAAGCCCCGGGTGGCGTCGCGCGCGGCGGGCAGGCCGGCCGCTTCGATCAGCTGCACGGCCCGCTCGGCCAGCGCCGGGTCGCCGGGCGCCGGGTAGACCACCTCGTAGGTGTGCGGGGGGAAGCCGCCGTAGTCGTACAGCATGCCGGGGCGCGCGGACGTCATCACCGTGAAGGCGGGCGCTTCCCAGTGGGCCGAGACCATCAGGATGGCCTTGGGCGGGGCCGGCAGCGAGGCGGGGACGGCCTGCAGCGAGGCCTCCAGCTTGGCGTGCGCCTGGCGGAAGTCGCCGTCCATCCACGGCCAGGGGCCGCCGCCGTGGGACAGGAAGAAGGTGGGCTGTTTCATGATGGTGCCCAGTGTGGAGCGGCCGCCCCGGCCCTGGGTTCAAACGCGCCGCTGGCAGCGCTCAAAGCGGCTGAATGCCGTCCCCGATAATCCGCGCCCCATGTCCGATCTTCGCCCCACGCCCGCCCCCGACGATCCGCGCTCGGCCGACGAGTTCTTCCGCGACGGCGGTGCGCCGGTCGATTCGCTGCTGTGGTGGCAGCTGGACCGCCACGACGCGCTGCTGGCCGCCCAGCGTGCGCTGTTCGGCGGCGAGGCCGCGTGGGTGCGGCTGCGCGTGTGGGTGTTCCTGGAGCTGATGTCGCTGCCGGCGGCGCGGCTGGCGCGCGACGAGTTGAACCGCCACTTCCACCAGGTCCGCGAGGACGCGCTGGAAACCGTGTTCAAGCGCCTGCGTGATGCCGAGCTGCTGCACTGGGATGCGTCCACGCAGACTTATGCCATCACGCCGCTGGCACAGGCCGTCGTGGGCATGCTGCAGCCGTTGACGGCCGACACCACCAGCCCCGACGACGACCTCGCGGCGCTGCTGTCGGGCGTGGCCGGCGCGCACCAGCTGGGCCTGCTGCAGCCCCAGCAGCTCAACCTGCTGCAGGCGCAGCTGGCGCGGCTGCGTGAGGAGTTCGGCGACGCCATGGCCAGCGGCAGCGAGTTCGAGTTGCGCCGAGCCAATGCCCGCTTCGAGCGCGCGATGACGCTGGTCGACCGCGCCAGCGATGCCGTCAAGGCCATCATCGAGCAGGCCCAGGCCAGCGGCCACGCGCGGCTGGAGCGGCTGGCGCGCGACCTCGCCAGCGCCCAGGCCAGCCTGCTCGTCATGGCCAGCCAGTTCAACCGCGCGCTGCAGCAGGCCGACCGCCAACGCGTCACGCTGGGCTCCACCGGCGTCACGACGACGGACCTGCGCCAGTGGCTGCAGCGCCAGGCCGGTGCCGGTGACCTGCACGCGCTGCTGGGCCAGGCGCTGTCGACGGGCGTGCAACCCGTCATCGTCGCCGCGCAGGAGCTGGTGGACGGCGCCGAGGCCGAGTTCGAGCGCGACCGCCCCAAGCCCGCCGACATCGCCGGTTTGCCGGCGGCCCAGGCCGCGCCCGACGGCCGGCTGGAGGTGCTGAGCCTGCCGCCCGAACTGGGCGCGTTGCAGGTGCTGCTGAATGGCTGGACGGCCGAGGGCCGTGGCGCGCAGCCGGTGGCGCCGGCCGTGCTGGGCGGCAGCTACGCGTCGGCGGCCTACCGCGCGCAACTGCTGCCGCTGCTGGGCGACCCGCAGGCCCGCCACCTCAAGGGCGCCACCGGCGACATGGCCCGCCAGCCCTGGCGCGTGCGCTGGAGCGCCGAGCAGGGCGAAACCGATGACCCGTTCGTGGCCTGGATGAGCCGCGGCGAGTTGCTGAGTGACACCGAATGAACAACTTTGACGACGCCGCCAGCCTGGCGGCCCAACTGCTGGCCCGCCGCTGGCTGCCGCGCACCCACCCGTTGGTCAAGCGGGCGCTGATCGACGCCGACCTCTGGGCCGCCGTCACGGCGCGTCTGGCCGGCGTGGGCCTGAAGCTGGTGGACAACGTCTACGCCGACCATGTCGCCGTGGCGTTGCTGCGGCCGGCTGAGAGCGCGGTGTTCGGCGAGTCGGGCCTGGCGGCCAACAACAACCTGGAGCTGCCGCGCGACGGCGTGTCGCTGCTGGTGGTGCTGTGGAGCCTGATCGTGCTGCCCAAGCGGCAGCGCCAGATCAACCGCGCCGATGCGGTGGGTGACAGCCAGGGCGAGATGTTCGCGTCCGACAAGCCACTGCCCAGCAGCGCGGCGGTGGCGCCCCTGCTCAGCTACCGCAGCCTGCTGGCCGACTTCGGCGACCAGCTCGGCAAGAAGGTGCGGCTGGACGGCAACCTGAAGCTGCTGGAGCGCCACGGCTTCATCACGCGCCGCGGCGAGGACATCGCCGAGGGCCCGCTGCTGGACCTGCTGCTGGACTACGACCAGCTCGCGCCGCGCATCCTCGACGGCGCACTGGCCGACGTGCTGGCCCGCGCGACCGACGCCGTCGCCGGCCCGGCCCTCCAGCAGATCCAGGCCGCCCGCAACGAAGAAGAACAAGCACCGAGCGAGGACTGATGTTCCACCTCCAAACCCTCGAACTGCTGCACTGGGACTACTGCCAGCGCGTCACGCTGCCGCTGGACGGCAACATCATCACCATCGCCGGCCCCAACGGCTCGGGCAAGACCACGCTGCTGGACGCGCTGCGCACGCTGCTGGGCCTGGAGTGCTC
>JACCDO012277510.1_pt1 | contig 12431 bp, 12 predicted proteins | sample 7446101 | NCBI WGS metagenome assembly JACCDO01 (sample SAMN15323440, study PRJNA562643) | freshwater metagenome | isolation source: river surface water | place: USA:Blue River Watershed | collected 2017-08-16 | reverse complement strand
CGGTAACCTGCTCAGCCAAGACGGGTATGGGTGTAGCAGATGTCATCGAAGAGATGATTGCAAAAGTGCCGCCGCCAAAAGGTGATGCATCAGCACCATTGCAAGCCTTAATTATTGATTCATGGTTTGATAACTACGTGGGCGTAGTAATGTTGGTGCGCGTTGTGAATGGCACTCTCAAGCCAAAAGAAAAAATTACCTTAATGGCAAATGGTTCAAGCCATTTAGTTGAGCATGTTGGTGTATTTAGCCCTAAGTCCGTTGATCGTCCAGAGTTATCTGCGGGTCAAGTGGGCTTTGTGATTGCTGGTATTAAAGAATTAAAAGCCGCTAAGGTAGGCGACACAGTGACGCACTCTCCTGGCCAACAAGGGCGTGTTCCTGCTACTGAACCGCTGCCTGGTTTTAAAGAAGTCAAACCACAGGTCTTTGCTGGCTTATATCCAGTAGAAGCGAGTGAGTACGATCAGTTACGTGAATCTCTAGAGAAGTTGCAGTTAAATGATGCTTCACTCTTATATGAGCCTGAGGTATCACAGGCACTTGGATTTGGATTCCGCTGCGGCTTCCTAGGATTGCTGCACATGGAAATTGTGCAAGAGCGTTTAGAGCGTCAGTACGGCATGAATCTCATTACTACCGCTCCAACGGTGGTGTATCAAGTTGAGCAATCCGATGGAACGATTGTGTCTGTAGACAATCCCTCGAAGATGCCAGAGGCCAGCAAGATCAATACGATTCTTGAGCCTATCGTGACAGTCAATTTGTATATGCCCCAAGAGTACGTGGGCGCAATCATTACGCTGTGCGTTGGTAAGCGCGGTATTCAGATGGATATGAATTATCTAGGTCGCCAGGTTAAGCTCACTTATGAGTTACCAATGGCGGAGATTGTTTTAGACTTCTTTGACAAAATGAAATCCATCTCACGCGGGTATGCTTCGATGGATTATGAGTTCAAGGAATATCGTCCTGCAGATGTGGTCAAGGTAGATATCTTAATTAATAGTGAGCGGGTAGACGCTCTCTCGGTGATTGTTCACCGCAGTAATAGTCAACATCGTGGGCGCGAAGTGGTTGCCAAGATGCGCGGCATCATTCCTCGTCAGATGTTTGATGTGGCGATTCAGGCAGCTATCGGTAGCAATATTGTGGCGCGTGAAAACGTGAAGGCTTTGCGTAAAAACGTTTTAGCGAAGTGTTACGGCGGTGATATCTCCCGTAAGCGCAAATTACTAGAGAAGCAAAAAGAAGGTAAGAAGCGCATGAAGCAAGTGGGTAATGTGGAGATTCCACAAGAAGCTTTCTTAGCTATTTTGCAGGTGGAAGATTAATGAACTTCGCTCTGATCCTCTTTATTTTGGTAATTGTTTCAGGTATTGCCTGGATTGCCGACAAGGTTTACTTTGCCCCGCAGCGAGTGCGGGCAGGTATCTACCGGATGCCGCTATGGTTAGAGTACACCGCAGGTTTCTTCCCAGTTATCTGTGCAGTATTTGTGTTGCGGTCTTTTTTGGTTGAGCCCTTCAAGATCCCATCGGGATCCATGATCCCTACTTTGCAAATTGGCGATTTCATTTTGGTAAATAAATTTACCTATGGGATTCGTTTGCCAGTCATCAATCAAAAGGTAGTGGAGTTGGGGTCACCTAAGCGCGGGGATGTTGTCGTATTTCGTTACCCACGCGATGAATCAGTTGATTACATTAAGCGGGTAGTGGCTATTCCAGGCGATGTCGTTCAATATCAAGATAAGCGTTTGACCGTAAATGGCCAGCCTTTGCAATACAGTGGCGGTGAAGCCTATCTGGATCCTGAGAGTATGCGCTATGCCAAACGCTATACAGAAAGCTTTCCAGCAGATTTGGGCGGTAATCGTCACGATATCCTCAATGACCCTGATCGCCCATCTGGATTTTTCCCAACAGAGCGTTTTCCTGGGATTGAGTTTTGCCAATACCAACAAACCGGTTTGACCTGTAAAGTCCCTGCTGGCCATTACTTTGCTATGGGTGACAACCGAGATAACAGCGCGGATTCTCGCTACTGGGGATTTGTGCCAGATAAAAACATTGTGGGTAAAGCCTTTTTTGTTTGGTTAAACCTCGGAAATCTTGGCCGCATCGGTGGCTTTGAGTAAGCATCATGAACGCGCGCGCTGTCATTGAAACTGCACCGCTTCAAGAGCGACTGGGTTATAGCTTTAAAAAACCCGAGTTATTAAATCAGGCCTTAACCCATCGCAGTCATAGTAAGAAAAATAATGAGCGATTAGAGTTTTTGGGCGACTCCATCTTAAATTGTGTTGTTGCAGAAATGCTCTACGAGCGCTATTCCGATTTAGATGAAGGCGACCTCTCTCGTGTGCGGGCGAACCTGGTTAAGCAGCAAGCCTTATATGAGATTGCACAAACCCTTTCCTTATCTGACTATCTGCGTTTAGGTGAAGGCGAGTTAAAAAGTGGAGGCTTTCGTCGCCCATCTATTCTTGCCGACACCTTAGAAGCGGTTACGGGCGCTATCTTTATGGATGGTGGTTTTGATGCTGCCAAGACATGTTTACGCAAGCTCTATTCCATTATCTTGGCCCACGTTGATCCCAAGACCTTGGGGAAAGATGACAAGACACTATTACAAGAGTGTTTGCAAAGCTATCAGTTGCCACTACCAGCATATAACGTGACTGGCACCACTGGCGCTGCACACAATCAGCAGTTTGAAGTGGAGTGTTTGATTCCAAGTCATAAGGTGGCAGTAAAAGGGGAGGGAGCGTCACGTCGCGCTGCCGAGCAAGCTGCAGCAAAGTTGGCCTTGATTGCCATGTTAAAAGCTTTGCCACAAGAATCTCGTAAACCCAAGAAGACTCGGTCGGCCAAAAAGAAGGCGGCTAAAAAAGAAGTGACCGAAGAGCAGTTCAATCTTAAGCTGAAGGGCTAATCGTGTTTAGATGCGGCACTATCGCCATTGTGGGGCGTCCCAATATGGGCAAATCCACTCTTTTGAATGCATTAGTTGGTCAAAAGATCAGTATCACTTCCCGTAAAGCGCAAACAACTCGCCATCGTATTTTAGGAATACAAAATCGCGAAGAAGCGCAGTTTATTTTCATTGATACGCCTGGATTTCAGACGCGTTTGATGAATACCTTAAATAAGGCACTCAATCGAACAGTGACTACCGCCTTACAAGATGTGAATGTAGCTTGTTTTGTAGTAGAGGCAGGTTACTACGGTGAGGATGATAAGAAAGTGCTTCGCCTTCTCCCGAATGATTTACCAGTAGTTTTGGTTCTGAATAAATTAGATCTATTTAATAGTCGCTTTCAGACTCCATCTGAACGGGACCAGGCTTTGCTTAATTTTATGAAAGAGATGAGTCAGCCCTGGACTGAATTGGGTGGCCACGAAGATCAGGGTAAATGTGAGTTTGCTGAAATTGTTCCTATGAGCGCTAAGAGTCCAGGTGATATTCAAAGGCTATTAGATGTGTTGGAAGGTTATTTGCCTGAGGCGCCACCTATATATGATGGCGATACCCTAACTGATCGCAGTGAACGTTTTTTGGCTGCAGAGATTTTGCGTGAAAAGGTATTTCGTTTTACAGGTGAAGAATTGCCATACACCAGTACTGTTGTGATTGATCAATTTAAGATGGACGGTAAGATGCGCCGGATTGCCGCTACTATTTTGGTAGACCGCGATAGCCATAAAGCCATGATCATTGGTCAAAAGGGTGAACGCCTCAAGAAGATTTCAACTGATGCCCGAATTGATATGGAAAAACTTTTCGACGGTAAAGTGTTTTTAGAGACTTGGGTCAAAGTGAAGCGCGGCTGGGCTGATGATCGTGCTGAGTTGCGGGCCCAAGGGCTGGAATAAAACGCATGGCCTCGATTCGAGTTGCTGACGAACCCGCTTTTGTGTTGCACAGCATTCCGTATAAAGAGACTAGTCTGATCTTGGATGTATTTACTAGGCAGCATGGTCGCATGGCCCTGATTGCTAAGGGAGCAAAGCGTCCTCACTCCACGCTACGGCCGGTACTACAGCGCTTTCAGCCGCTATTGGTTTCTTGGAGTGGTAAATCGGAGTTACGTACTTTAACTAAGTCAGAATGGGTTGGTGGAATGCCATCACTTGTTGGAGATGCGCTCCTTTGCGGCTTTTACCTCAATGAATTATTGGTAAAGTTCTTAGCGCGCGAGGATGAATACGAAAAGCTCTACGATAGCTATTCTCAAACCATCAATGCACTCTCTAACCTTGAGTTTGAGTCCAAGGGTTTGGAGGAAATTCTGCGACCATTTGAGCTTTCACTTCTGCAAGAGACTGGCTATGCAGCGGCTCTTGATCGATGTGTTGAAACGAATGCAGCCCCCATCTCATCTGATCAGTATGTGTATCAGCCTGAGCGCGGCGTGAGACCAGCACAGGGTGATGACCCTGGGCATTGGCCCGTGCTCTCAGGTAAATCACTCTTAGCCATTGCTGCTGGGGATTTCTCAGATGCTGAGACCTTGTCTGAGAGTAAGCAGCTGATGCGATTTTTGTTAGGCCTGCACCTTCAAGATCAAGTCTTAACGACCCGACAAATTTTGATTGATTTGAAAAAAATCTAGTAATCTACTGTAATGACCGTAACTAAAGCCCTTGAACTGGGTATCAATATTGATCACATTGCTACTTTGCGTAATGCGAGGGGGACGGTCTATCCCGATCCTATAAAGGCCGCTCGCTTAGCTGAAGAGGCGGGTGCTGATTTGATTACATTGCATTTACGAGAAGATCGTCGTCATATCAAAGATGCAGATTTAATTGCACTTCGTCCCCTTATCAAAACGCGGATGAATTTAGAGTGCGCTGTTACCCCAGAGATGCTAGATATAGCCTGCAAGATTCAACCACACGATGTTTGCTTAGTACCCGAGAAGCGCGAAGAAGTGACTACAGAAGGCGGCCTTGATGTTATAGGCCACTTTGATGCTGTGAAGGCTGCTACTACCAAGCTCAAGAATGCAGGCATTCGGGTATCTCTTTTTATCGACCCTGACGAGAAGCAAATCAAGGCAGCTAAAGATTGTGGGGCTAGCGTGATTGAATTGCATACTGGCCGCTATGCGGATGAAACTGGTGCAGCGCAATTAGCAGAGCTAGAGCGTATTACAAAAGCGGCACAGTATGGTGTAAGTATCGGCCTCAGAGTCAATGCAGGCCATGGCTTGAATGAGGATAACGTTCTTCCTATTGCCGCCATCGCAGCACTTTCTGAACTGAATATCGGACATGCTATTGTGGCTGAGGCCGTATTTAAAGGATGGCAAAAAGCGATCGCAGATATGAAGGTACTCATGATTCAGGGGCGACTGAGCTCTTAAGCGCACGGTAAAGAATATGATCGTTGGTATTGGTACAGACATCTTACAAATTGAGCGCTTACAGGCGGCATATGATCGAACTAATGGGCGCTTAGCTGAAAAGATTTTGGGGCCAGATGAGATGTTGGTCTTTAAGCATCGACTCTCTAGAAATCACAAGCGTGGCATCGCTTTCTTGGCAACCCGTTTTGCTGCAAAAGAAGCCTTTTCAAAAGCAATTGGCTTAGGAATGAGAATGCCAATGACATGGCGCTCTTTGCAGACTCTAAATGAGCCTAGCGGTAAACCAGTAACCAGTTACTTAGGTGCCTTAGCGCAATTTATGCAGGATAAAAATTGGGAAGCCGAAGTGACAGTGAGTGATGAGCAAGATATGGCAATTGCTCACGTCATCGTAGTTCAAAAATAGTAATCACGAGGATATAGATGAGTAAAACTCCATTAGGCCCTGGCCCTGTAACCCTTGATGTGCTTGGCCTACAGCTAGATTCAGAAGACCGTCGCCGAATTTTGGATCCTCTTACTGGTGGCGTCATTTTGTTTGCGAGAAACTTTGCGAACCGCAAACAGCTTACTCAATTAACAGCAGAAATTAAAAAACTACGCCCTGATGTATTGATCTCGATTGATCATGAGGGAGGACGTGTGCAGCGCTGTAAGACAGATGGTTTTACACATCTTCCTGCAATGCGTAAATTAGGGGAGCTCTGGGCTGCTAAAAATAAATCCACCCATGCTGCTGAGTCAGCAGCCTTAGCAATGGCTGCTACTACGGCATGTGGATATGTTTTAGCATCCGAACTCCGTGCTTGTGGTGTTGATTTTAGTTTTACTCCAGTACTCGATTTGGACTTTGGTCGCAGTGGAGTCATTGGTGATCGCTCATTTAGTCGTGATCCGCAGATTGTGTTTGCTTTGGCAAAAAGCCTGAATGAAGGTTTGCGTTTGGGTGATATGGCTAACTGTGGAAAGCACTTTCCTGGGCACGGTTGGGCAGAAGCAGATTCTCATGTGGCCATTCCGGTAGATGAGAGATCTCTAAAAGAAATTTTGAATGATGATGCTAAACCTTATGAGTGGTTAGATTTGAGTCTGGCTGCAGTAATGCCGGCTCACGTTATCTATCCTAAGGTAGATAAAAATCCTGCAGGCTTTTCTAAAGTTTGGCTGCACTCGATTCTCCGTCAGGAGCTTGGCTTTGAAGGGGTCATCTTTAGCGATGACTTGTCAATGGAAGGTGCCAGTGTTGCCGGATCGGTTGTGAAGGGTGCAGAGTTGGCGCTTGAGGCAGGATGTGATGCCGTATTGATCTGTAATCGTCCAGATTTGGCAGATCAACTGTTGACGAAGTTAAAAGTTTCTTCAGCAAAGCGGGCTGAATCCATGTTGCGCTTGAATCGATTAATGCCAAAATCTCTAGCCCCCACTTGGGAAGAGTTGCAGGATCAATCCGAATACCAGCATGCCAAGGGCTTGCTCAAGCAATTTCAACTGATTTAAGTTATCAGGCCGTTGGCGAGACGCGTTTCCATTCGGAGACAACATATTTTTTAATGTTCTCTCCTTGATCTCGCGCACAAATAATTTCATCTATATTCACTGTTTCATATAGCTTTTGGAGGCGAAGCACATCGCCTTGTACTGAATAATTTGGCAGCCAAGCTCCCCAGAAGAATCCCATCTCTTCGAGTTGAGCAAAGGCAAGGGCAGCTGCCTCTTGAGAGATCGGGAGGCTTAGCATCGTAAAAGCCAAGTTCTTTGATTCTAGTTTTGCGAGCTCAGAGCTGATGGCAGCAGAAAAATCTTCACCAATATGTTGCACTTTGATATTTGCTGTTTGGGTCGCAGGATTTACGGTGACCTTGTATTCGGACTTACCAGATCCAGGTGCTTCAGATTTTTCAATGACTCTTTTGACATTCACTCTCTTGGCTAGATCACTCGCATAATCAATATGATTCTTTGGCAGATAAATCGTACTGACCTGCTCTTTCAGAGGAAGATAGCAGGAGAGAAAAGACATTCTGGTGTCGGTAAAGTTTTGCAAGCCAGCCATTTCGCGAGAAGGAGCGGCGCCTAATAAAATCCCAGTCTCTTGAGCGCCAAAGGCAATCATTTCATCTTGGCTATAAGGGTGGTTGGTAACACAGTCAGTCCAAAAGCCTACCAAATCCAATTCTTTTGCAATATCAATCCGCATTTTCGCCATCGATTCTGCAATGTGGTGACCACGGTAGTCTGGGTCTACAACCATCTTGCCAGCTTCGGGGGAGGTGTTGTGGGTACTATCAAAAGTAAGAGCGCAATGACCAATCAGATGCCCATCTGGGTGCTGTGCAACTACGGAGTACATCAGCTTGTCTTCAACCATTTTTTGTAAAGCAGCGGGATCATACATTTCATGAAAAGGGTAGCTCTCTCCATAGCAGCGTTTGATGCACTCGATGAGTTGAGGGATATCCTGAATCTTCAGGGGTCTGATTTCTGGTGTGATGTCTTTTGTCATAGCCTGCATATTATGACCTTGGATTTAGGAATAAAAAAGCCCGGCAGAACCGGGCTTCTCATAAGGCAGTTAGTGCTTAGTTAGCACGGCTACGATATTCACCGGTACGAGTATCGATCTCGATCTTATCACCGGTGTTACAGAACAGAGGTACTTGCAATTCATAGCCAGTAGCTAGTTTAGCGTTCTTCAATACTTTACCTGAGCTGGTATCGCCTTTAACAGCTGGCTCTGTGTAAATGATTTCACGAACTAAAGAATTTGGCATTGCCACTGAGAGTGCCTTACCTTCGTAGAACACCACTTCACATGGCATGCTTTCTTCGAGGTAATTTAAAGCATCACCCATGAATTCAGCTTCAACTTCATATTGGTTGTATTCAGTATCCATAAATACATACATCGGATCTGCGAAATAAGAGTAAGTACATTCTTTCTTATCCAAGATAACAACATCAAATTTGTCATCTGCTTTGTAAACACCTTCATTAGGAGCGCCAGTTAACAAATTCTTAAATTTCATTTTGACAACTGAAGAGTTGCGGCCTGAGCGGCTGTATTCGGCCTTCAAAACGACCATGGCATCTGTGCCAATCATGACTACGTTACCGACGCGGAGTTCTTGTGCTGTTTTCATCTTGCTGTTCCTGGGTGCAGAGTGATTGTTCTGCGGTTTTTATCAAAAACAAGATTGTAACCGCCCGCAGTCCTTTATTGCTTGGGATTAAGCAACAAAGCGCAGTAGGCGTGCGGGTAGGCCGCCATCAGCCTGTTTTTCTAGCAATTGGGCCCGCCAGGCTTGGGAATGGGTGTTCCACGCCTCTAGACAGTCAATCCATTCGCTAGGCATTGCCCAGGTCATTGCAGCAATGGTGGCAAGCCTAAGGCTTTGGCTGCTTGCATCTAGATAAAGGTCTAAAAAGGCCGCTAATTTGATTTCATGAGCACGATCATCCTGAGGATAAATATGCCAGATAAATGGTTTGCCAGCTAATTGGGCTCGAATAAAAGAATCCTCGCCACGAACAATATTGAAGTCGCACTGTGTAAGAACCCAGTCGTATTCATCTTGAGAAACAAATGGAATGGATATCAGCTGTATATTGCTTGGAAGCGATATCGGTTTTCCATTGGTGAGATTGAGTAATTGGGCAATGCCATGTGTGAGCAAAATATCGAAGTTCTCATTTAGGTGGCCCAAGTCTTCTAGCCATTTTACAAGCGGCGCACCGGGGTAGCAAAAGATACTGATGCGTTTTGCACCCGGTCGTAAGTTAGCCCAGGCCTTTTGAAGAATCGATGGAATATCCTTGGCCGATAAAACACCTGTGGGCGGAATAGGGTCTAGTAGTAAGCCGCCTACTTCTTCCTGAAATCCTGGAAAGAAAAAATATTTAGGGATGCCATGAGACTGTGGAGATGCTTTGCCATGAAATTCAGTAATCCATGGTTCAGCGCTGAGATATTCTAGATTGAGAATGATGGGCTTTTTTGCAGCAATAAATAGGCCAGCAAGGTAGCGTTCTGGTAATTCACAGCCGAATGCCTCGATCACGACATCGGGTGCTTTGACTGGATGACGGGCATTGTTATGGCTTGCTTCCCAAGGTAAAAGTTCAATTTTGTCCTTAAGATTTGGGTCTACGCCAGAAGCGAGTAAATTAAGGGTTGGCAAGTCATCGCAAAAAATGCGGACATCCTGGCCATGAAGGCTTGATAAGCTTCGGGCTAGGCGCCAGCAAACACCAGCATCACCATAGTTGTCTACGATTTGGCAGAAAATATCCCAACGCATGAGCAATTCGCTTTTTGAAACCCTTCAGCAGGACGTTAAACGGTTACCCGGATTGCCGGGGGTATATCGCTTCTTTGATGAGGCGGGGCAAATTCTATATGTTGGCAAAGCTCGTAACCTTAAAAAACGCGTCTCAAGTTATTTTCAACGCACACAGCTTTCACCACGTATTGAATTGATGGTGGGCAAAATTGCTCGCTATGAAACGACGGTAACACGGACAGAGACCGAAGCCCTCATTTTAGAGAACAATCTCATTAAAGAGTTGGCTCCCCCCTTCAATATCTTGTTCAGGGATGATAAGTCTTATCCCTATGTAATGCTGACTGGACATGAATTCCCAAGGTTAGCCTCCTACCGCGGCAAAGTAGACAAGCGCAACCACTATTTTGGACCGTTCCCCAACTCTTGGGCGGTGCGTAATAGCGTTCAGATTTTGCAAAAAGTATTTCGATTGAGAACTTGTGAAGACTCTGTTTTTAAGAATCGAAGCCGCCCTTGTTTATTGCATCAGATTCATCGCTGTAGTGCACCATGTGTCGGGCGCCTAAGTAAGGATCAATATGGACAGGATGTTGCTCAAGCCACACGTTTTTTAGAGGGCGATCACAGTCGCGTCTTATCTGAATTAGAAAAAGAGATGCATGCACATAGTGAGGCTATGGAGTTTGAAATGGCCGCAGTATTACGTGACCGTATTGCTGATCTGTCTAGCGTTCTCCAACAGCAAGCGATGGATACCGTTGCTGAGGGTGAGGGTGATGTGGATATTATTGCCGTTGCTCAAATGGAGGGAATGGTTTGCGTAAACTTAGCGATGGTCCGTGGCGGCAGGCACCTTGGGGATCGCGCTTATTTCCCGAAGGGTTTGCGCTCGACTTCAGGCGAGCTTCCATCTCCAGCAGAAATACTAGAAGCTTTTATTGCCCAACATTATTTGAATGATGCGGAGAGTGATGGTCAGGCGAGTACGCATTTAATACCGCCAGTATTAGTTTTAAACCATGCCTTGTACTCTGCAAGCGATGATGGATCTGTATTGAGTGAGGCGCCTCCAGCAGATTTACATGATTTATTAAATGCACAGGCTGGTCGAAAAATTACCTTCTTGCATCAACCTCAAGGCCAGAGGCGTCATTGGTTGGCAATGGCTGAGGGGAATGCCAAGCTTGCATTAACTAAGCGTTTAGTTGAGACCAGCGGTCAGTTGGCTAGAGCACGTTCCTTGGCCGATATTCTGGGTTTAGAGTTGGAGAGTCTCGATCAATTGCGTATTGAGTGTTTTGATATTAGTCATACCTCGGGCGAAGCTACACAGGCATCTTGTGTTGTCTATACCAAAAATGCAATGCAGTCTGGTGAGTATCGACGCTTTAATATCAAAGACATTACACCTGGAGATGATTACGCTGCCATGCGGCAAGTTTTACAAAGGCGTTATGCCAACTTTCAGGAGTTGCCGCTAGAAAAAATTCCACAAGTTATTTTGATTGATGGTGGCAAGGGTCAAGTAGAGATGGCTAGGCAGGTCTTTTCTGAATTTGGGATTGATATTGGTTTGATAGTGGGGGTAGCAAAAGGAGAGGGTCGTAAAGTTGGTTTAGAAACACTCATCTTTGCTGATGGCCGCTCACCTTTAGAGTTGGGTATAGACAGCGCAGCTCTTTTACTAGTCGCGCAGATTCGTGATGAGGCGCATCGATTTGCAATTACCGGTATGCGTGCCAAGCGTGCTAAAGCAAGAACCGTATCTCGTCTTGAAGAAATTGAAGGTATTGGTGCAAAACGTCGTCAGAAGTTACTGGCACGCTTCGGGGGTTTAAAGGGGGTCGCTAATGCCAGTATTGAAGAGATAGCCAGTGTGGAGGGGGTATCTCTCACGCTGGCCGAGCAGATATATCGTCAGCTCCATTGAGCGTCAATCCGCTTATTTAGTTTATTCTTCTTCTATGCCATTCAATCTTCCAATCGCGTTAACTTGGTTGCGTGTCGCAGCAATTCCATTGCTGGTGGCAATCTTTTATCTTCCGAATAGTTGGCTTTCTCCCTTTGAGAAAAATTTGTTTGCAACCATTTTGTTTGTACTTGCTGCGGTAACGGATTGGTTAGATGGATTTTTGGCAAGACGCATGAAACAAGAATCTGCCTTTGGACAGTTCTTAGATCCAGTTGCTGATAAGTTAATTGTGGCTGCTGCTCTCTTAGTGCTCTTAAATATGGATCGCGTTCAAGTGTGGGTAGCACTCATCATCATTGGCCGTGAAATTACGATCTCCGCCCTAAGGGAATGGATGGCACTACTGGGTGCCGGTAAAAGTGTGGCAGTCCACATGGTTGGGAAGTTAAAAACTACCGCCCAATTAGTTGCCATCCCCTTTTTACTCCTCAATGACACTCTATTTGGTTGGTTAAATTGCGCCAAAGTGGGTACCTGGTTGATTTGGATTGCTTCTTTTTTAACGCTTTGGTCAATGTTTTATTACATGAAAAAGGCCTTGCCCCAGCTTGTCGGAAAAATCGATTAATTCTGGAAAAGCCCAGCCAGCAAGGCTTTTGGACTCGGTATAGATTGAAGCTTTCTTTTGTTTAATGCGGAATAATGCTTTCTTTTAGATTGTTTGTTAAACTGTCGCCCTGTTATGCGGGAATAGCTCAGCTGGTAGAGCGATACCTTGCCAAGGTATAGGTCGGGAGTTCGAACCTCCTTTCCCGCTCCAAGTTCGATGGGAAGCCCTAAAAAGCTTCCCATTTTTGAT
>JACCDO010673736.1_pt1 | contig 12434 bp, 12 predicted proteins | sample 7446101 | NCBI WGS metagenome assembly JACCDO01 (sample SAMN15323440, study PRJNA562643) | freshwater metagenome | isolation source: river surface water | place: USA:Blue River Watershed | collected 2017-08-16 | reverse complement strand
TAATATAATTCTATATAAACTACTATAAAACCAACTATACACATTATAAATAATATTCTATATAAACTATATACATGAAAATAAAGAGTATTGGCAGTTTAATAGCAAACAACGTGTCATATGTATTAACTGATTGTCAACACAAATTAGATGATAGTATACAAACTGATACAAATTGGATACAGTTACAAAGAGTATTTCAAAATCTAAAAGGAAAGCACATAGCAACTATATTAGGCGTATTAGACCAAAATAAAGATGTCGTTATTAAAATACAACCATTTGAGGAATCTAAAAAGGAATATGAATTTCATAATGTACTAAAAAATGAACCAGGATTTATAGAATTTCATTGCTTTGTTACATGTGGTTCTCCTATCCAATACATTGAAACATATGGATTTCAAAACAGTAAACCGGAACAAAAATTATGTAGTAAAAAAGGAAATACATTAGGTATCATAGTAGCCCCTTATTATAAACATGGCTCATTAGAGCATTTTTTACAAAAATATTCTAAAAGAGACAAACTACAAAAATTAAAAACAATACTAGCTCTGCTAATAGCAAGCTACTATTATGCCTATAAGAAATATAAATTTATTCACGGTGACTTTTACTCTAAAAATATATTATTAGATGAAAATTATTTTCCACTAATTATAGATTTTGAGAAATCTTCACTTAACCACACATCTAATATTAGATTATTTTGGGTAGATATTCAAAACTTATTAGATGATGTGTATAGATTTATCCATATTAGTAGATTCAATGAAATTATAAGAAAACACATAGTACTCAACATGGCATACAATAAAGCGCCCACAACTAGTATTATCAGTGCGTTACAAAAAGATATATTAGCCCTATAGCCGGCCACGCTTTTTGGGTTTCACACTGGTTCTAGTGCGGGAGTTGTTTTAATAGGCCGGATATGGGATTATATTAGAGCTATTAGAGAACCAGAGAGATCTTTCGTTAGAAGTGTCTCTCTCAAACACCTAATAATTCTAATATTATTCTATATAAACTACTAGAAATCCTATAGAATTATATTAGGTCTATTAGAAAACAAGAGTACACCCACCTAAACGGTAGACTCTCAAATCACTAATAATCCTAATATAATTCTATATAAACTACTCAAATACCTATTAGTTTATTGTACTTATTAATACTTTTATCTAATCTAGTTATCTTATTTTGTAATTTAGTTAGTGTAGTGTCAATAGGTAATCCACCACCGGTTTGTGTATTCATACTTTTTAGTGTTTCAGAACACTTTTTAAAAGCCCTTTTAATAACAGCTAAACTACAAACATAAAAATCCTTATTATCTCTGTATCTATATTTGTATAACATAGACCGTAAACAATATTCTAGCCGAACGGGGTCATGTACTAATTCATGATGTATAACTTTTCTATTATTTAATGTATGTGTATCATAAACTTGTTTCCTTGCCTTTAAATTTTTAGTCATACCAATTCTATAAATACCTGGGAGTTGTTTATCATCATCACTATAGTCCATAACATAGACTAGAGCACCATTGGGATATTTATCCTTTTTAAGGTCACCCTCCATAGTTTTAGTTTGCTTTTCGAGATAGTTAATCTGTTGCAGTAATCCAGTTTTATCTTTTTCAAATTTATTTTTCATTTTATAGTAACCATATTTACGAAGTGATGGCAATACTTCTCCTGTAATCCAAGCTGTAAATTTTTTTGCGTTTGGTTTATTAGATTTAATAAGAAGTGTATATAAACCGGTTTCACTAATATAAATAGATTGCGGATGTTTATTAATATTATGATTATGATTAATATATTGTAATTGCGATTTATTTTTATCTTCAACATGAAACCGAATCATTCTTTTTTGTCTGTCATATCCTAATGCGGTAGTTAAATCATTTGCGTTAAACCATAATTTATCATTATTATCAATAATGATATTGATTTGTTGTTTTTCAAATAAAATATAATTACTATCTAATGTTTCAAATATAGTTGTCATTTATGATATATTAGAAAATATTTTACAAGGGGGCAATGAAATTGCCCCCTTGTAAAATATTGTTTTTAACTAAAAGGAACAACGTTTTATCATATAAAATATTTATAGTGTGACTTCAAAGGGGGCAATGAAATTGCCCCCTTTGATATGAGAGGTGGTGCTAAGATAGGAAACAAACAAATCCATTCAAATTTTATGATATATAGTGAGTCAGAAAGGATGAAAGAAATAGACGAGTTTGCATGGCTGGTTGTAAATGAACTAGTACACCCTATTACTGTATTAACCTTTATTCACATAAAGTAACGTCACTTTGTTCCAAAAACACCCTACATGTAGGGTGTTTTTGTGAACAAAGGTTAAAACAGATACCAAAATGTAGAGGATATCATATTTCTGATTTGTAATAAACCGGAATTACTCTTCGGGATACGCACTGGTTCCGGTGCGGATTCGAAATTAATTGGCATTATATATATAGAATTATATTAGATTCATTAGATAACCCAGGAAGATTATTCGATAGAAGTGTCACTCTACATTACTAATGATACTAATATAATATTATTTTTTGTTCGAAAATAATATAATTATCGTATAATGTTTCAAATATACTCGCCATTTATATAATATAATAAAATAAATAAGGGCCCTGATTTAGGGGCCCTTTACAACTACAAAGTCAAACAAAATGATACTAACTCACACCATTTACAACAAAAAATCATAACTATATGCTATAACTTCGTCGGCTTCTGTACTTTTTAGGTTCCGCACTGGTTCTAGTGTGGATGCTAAAATAATAGGCCGGATATGGTATTATATTAGAGCTATTAGAGAACCAGAGAGATCTTTCGTTAGAAGTGTCTCTCTCAAACACCTAATAATTCTAATATTATTCTATATAACCCAATAGTATTCTATATAACCTAATCCAAACCCTTCAAAAACTTCTCCTTTTCTATCCAGCTCTTCTCTAATACATTCGACACCGTTTTAACACTAACACTGCTTAGTTCAATCTCTTTTGCCACTATGACACCGTCTCTAGGATAGCTATCAAATAATATATCGATATCGTAGTTACATTTGTAGCAATTGCGATCATCGTTATAGAATAGTGTCAAATCTAGAAACTGCTCTATTAAAAGGTGCTTCAATATTAGCTCTAAACCGCGATGTCTGGGATATAATGTCTTTTTAAATAGTGGTTTTTGATTCGTTTTAGAAAAAGCAATAGATTTCTCTCGACTTTCGGGACAAATAGTAGTACCTTCCGGAAATATAACTAGTATATATTTAGCCTTATGACTCAACTTTTGACAAAAATTAATAATGTGGGAATAATCCTTTTCAAAATCACGGCTAATTAGGCACTGTGACTCTTTTATATACTTACCCAAAACTGGTATATCACCAATAGAGTCCTTACTAACAAATCGAATATCTTTTAGCCTATCCTGAGCTTTAGCCCAATGCATAAGATATAGGAAATCCAGTACTGTTGGGTGATTACATATAACTAGTACTTTGTCTTTTAATCGTAGCTGCTCACATGTTAATTTACAACCCATTATGTATCGAGTAGTTAAAAATATGGAATTATAGGCATATTCTACAAGTCGCTTACGTCTAGAAATGTAGTTAAATAGACCAATTAGTACAAAAATAACAATTTGTGTATTCGCGGCAACAAGTACTCGCATAACCTATTTTAATATTATAATTTTATGGTAAAGATTATACACACCTAAAATGAAATTATAATATTTTAATTTAATATTATAATATTAAATTAAAATAGTAGATGAACCAATATAGATTTCAAAAATCCTCGAAAATAGTTTCGAAATTACAATTATCCGATAATGTATTCTATGCTACTATTGTCGATAGAAGCCCGACTATTAACATTGTCTTAACCAAAAACCACATCGATTTAGAACAATTTCAATCATTTTTAGAGCAAATAGAAACACTCCGCGAATATAGTCCAGAAAAAGCACAGGAATTAAGCGACAGTTTCTTTAATTATGAACAGAACCAAGACCTTATCTCTACTATTACTGGTGTGGTTAGCGAGGAAACTATAGGCGAATTATTATTAAATAGCCGCCATGGGGATAGCGAAGTACCCGTTCTACACATAAATTGGGTGGGTAGTAGTCCCTATTACTCGGGTAACCGTTTCGGGGTCTTAATAATGTACATATTAGCCAAATATTGCCTTGATACCAAACAAGTACAGTTTATAACATTAGATGATGATACGGATGTTAGACCTATTAATGTTAATCATAGTGGCAAAGTAGACAATATCTATTACTTAATTGGTTTTAAACACAAGGGTCGTATAGGTAACTCGGAATACTGGAAACAATGGAATCCTAGTAATGTTACACAGGGACCCGAGAGGATAATTACTATCGGAGAGTTTATGAGCAGTCGCGAAGTTAAACAGATACAAAGCATGTACAAAGTATTTTAGGAGATTTAGTTTATTTATGGATCTAATTGCTGCGGTAAGACTGCTTGAGACGCTTGGATACCCGCTTTTGTTCGTTGTACATCTTCCACAGTACAGCATTATTACCTTCAATACTATTTGGGAGGTTAACAATAACACTAATGACACTAACTAGTAAACGAATAATTACAATATACTTTAGTTCATTTAGATAGGATAGTAGACTAAGATTAACGGTATCGTCAAACAGAGAAATAACAAATAGTGTATTTAGAGTAACTAGTGAGACAATAGAATAGGCTATCCAACCTAATTCAAGAGAATCATTTACATTGAAGTGCTTTGCGGAAAAGAAAGTACAGTTGAGTGCCAAACCCTTCGGGTTGGCAGCTAACTCGGGTTCTGTGCAGTGCCTTTGGCACTTTATGGTATCCATTATATTTTGCTATTGGGTTATATGTTGTATACTGAACTTATAACATTACTTTCAATTTTGGAAGATAACTCGGGTCTCTCAGTTTGGCAATTACGATTCTGTATGATTTGTCTTATATTTTGTATGTCTTCAAATATTAGTTCTCCATTTGAATCCCTTCTAGTCATCTTATTTTGTGGAATGCTATCTATAGGTTTCTTTTTTTTAGAACATAAACACATACTTTATTCTAGATAAAGATAATTTCTAGAGTTTACTCATTTATGTACTGTGGAGTGCCAAAAGTTTGAAGCAAGGTTAACTTCTGGCACTTTGTGGTACGTTAAAACAACCCTAATTATATAAATAGTATAATTAGATATGTTTTTTTACACATTCCATCATATAAATCAATATGTATTTCCGGATAGAGACACTAAAGATCCTATTTTTAATGTTAGAGCAATTATCATTGGTGGTATAGCATATATAGTATTCCATAACTATCTTAATAGTATAGATAGTAGTTACAAACAATATTTCAAATGGATTGTACTATTAGATATAATAGCAATGGGTGTAATATATAATAGTTATTATAGCGAAAGTATACTCAAAAAGATACGTATGGTTTTTAGTCCACCTTCACAAAAATTAAAGGACGACAAGTCCTCTATTTCTAAAAAGAGTAGAGTAGCTAGAGATACAGCTAGTTATTTTAATGCCAGTATAGGAGAAAGCGAAGAACCATCTATCAGAGAATTAGATGATATAGATGAAGAAGAGGAGGAAGGATATGAAGATAATAGAGGGAATGATAACGAAGATACTGAAGATGATCAATCGGTCCAGAATTTAATCGATAAAATGGTTAGCGGGAAAAAATCAAATTAAATAAATAATTTTAATTATACCGTGGAGTGCCAAAAGTTTTAAGATACTCCCGGAAAGGGTGTCTAAACTTTTGGTACTTTATGGTACTAGCAATGTTTATTGATTATTTATTTTCTAATTTAATAATATATAATGTCATATATTGTTAAATTTAATAGAACAGGTCATACAATTTTCTTTTTAGATAACGAAGATGGCTCTGTAGTTGACCAAGTTAAAGCTACTGCTTTAGATGAAATACTTACTACAAATGAAACAACTATTATGGCTTTTTTAACAGAGAGTTTAAAACGGTGCTTTGGTATTGATTATAGATATACCACATATGCTCAACTAGTACCAAATGATCATATTGATTATTACCTAGTATTTCACCTACAAGAAAATGGTGTTTCATTTGAACTTGTATATAGCTCATCATTCACACATAATATAGAAGAGAATAGATTAGAATTATATAGTGTATGTAAAACACATTCCAGATATTCTAAGAATTTCAGAGTCTCCTATTTTTTACGCAATGCCATAATATCCTATTTTAATGAGGGTTTTACTACCGTTTGGTTAGGTGTACTTTTCAGTAATCCTAATTATGAACGTGCTGTATTGGCCTATCTTAGAGCAGGATTTGAGGTAAAATATGTTGCCTCCCTGGGTAGTGGAGAAAAGTCCAACTATGAAGGCAGAATATTAGTAATGGAGGCCTATGCCGGTAAGCGCGCCTTCTCTACAAGTGCTAAATCATATGTATTACCTAAATATGAAGAGGGACAACTTCTCACTATTGCTAATAATATAAAACTTGTAGAATACGATGCTTTAATGACCTCGAATGCTATATTACAATCTTCAGCCTGGAAATTATTCATGAAACAAGTTGTTGTTAAAAATAAGGAATGTGGTGGAATTATTCGTAAAAAAATTGGTGCCGATGGTACAGCTATTATTGATAAATACACAGTCCTAATGGGCTGTGAAGGTGGTGAGGGTCAAGCAGAAGAAGAATGTACAACAACTCAAACTTTCCCATATGAAATTAATTTTCATACACACCCTATAGTATGTTACAATAAACTACAAGGTGTATCGGCAAATATAGCACCACCTAGTGTATCTGATTTTCGTGTTGTATTTAATCAATACTTACAGGGTCTTCGCCTATTTCACATGGTATTTGCTTTAGAAGGTATATATGTAGTACAAGTTCATCCATATTGGCAATACATGTTAGATAATGCTAAATTATCGCAAGAATGTTTTGAGCAGTTAGATACACTAATAAATAGTATACATGAAGCATATTTTCCATATAGTTACTTTACGGATATTGGCGAAACTCTTAAATATGCCAATAATTTAATGAGTCCTAACATTATTCTAAAACGTTATGCTGAAAAGAAAGGTGCTGATGTCACATTCAGAAATTTCAAAGACCAATGTTTACTACATGGACTTAATAGAAACATTAATTTGTTTATCTGTACATTTGTACAATATCCAATCAAACAGGAAGCTACTGGTGGTTCAATGCTAGAATATATTAGAATTATGAAAGAAAGAAAACTCGTATTTGAACAGATGTCATTAGACCAAAGAGTAAGTGATATTAAAAGTTTTCTAGACAACATTTTTATCGACATGCCAATTCAAATACCCTATTACAGTTTTAATCCGGCTATGATTCCTAGATTACAACAATTTGTATAAATATTATTCTCTAATACCATGAAGTGCCAAAGTTTAGCCCGAAGGGCTAAAACTTTTGGTACTGCATAGAACCCGAGTTAGCTGCCAAGAGTTTGCCACCCTGAAAGGGTGGCTTAACTTTGGCACTCCACGGTAGGATATTCACCAACACTAATAACCTTTTTATATAGTTCATTGTATTTATGGGTATCACTAGTCTCCTTTAATCTTGTTAGTTTTTCTAGTTCTTCTATTACAGTATTCTCATAAAATATATCACTTTTTAATAGTTCATCTACATCTTTACTAGAAACAATATTTTCAAATATACTGTTTTCAGTACTAAAATTAGAATAATTACTACTATACGTTGTAGGTTTTAACAAAAATCTAATAGTTCTATTAGGATAATTACTTATAACTAGATTTATCTTTTCCTCTGCCTCCTGACATAATCTATCAATACAATAATCCATTATACATTTTGGTACTTTAGTGGCAAAATTATTATGATACCAAATAACACTTTCTGCCAGATATATGTTCGACAATATATCAGCCATATTACCAGATATCATTTGTTCAGACTTTATCTTTCCGCCTAATAGAGCTACAAAATTTGCCAAATTTGCATATTTTTTAGCCAACAATTCCAGTCGTCTATTTTTACTACTATCTCTTAGACTAGAAATATATAGTTTTATACTAAAAAATACCATACTATTAAATTCCTTTTTAAAATTTATTACATCGCCAGTCTGTACGGTATCAAAAATACTAAATATATAGGGATGGGATTTATTCAAGCCCTGTCCAAATATTATAAGATTGCGTGTTAATATATTTGAACCCTCTACAGTTATACCAATTGGACTTGAATTATAGAATTTTGTAAAAAAATTATTAGTACCCAAACATATAGCACTGCCGGCATATATATCCATGCCGTTTAACAAAACCTTTCTGGCTCTTTCAGTTGTTTGTTGTTTCATTATGGCCGTTAATACAGAAGGAACCGCGCCACTATCTAAAATATGTGAAGTAAAATTTACAGACGATTGGATAACCCAGGTATTGTAAAACATTTCTAAAAATTTCTCCCTAATACCTTGCATATTACATATAGGCATTTTGAATTGTTCTCTATTTTTTATATAGTTCAAAATACCATATGTAATAGTTTTAGATGTACCATTGGCACTAGCTGGTAAACTTACACCCCGTCCCACAGCTAAACATTCCATAAGCATTACCCATCCATTACCAGCCATCTGTTCCCCTCCAATAATATCATCTAGTTTAATTTGTATCTTTCCTTTTAGTGTACCATTTGGAAATCCGGCATTATTTGGATTGTGATAGGTTTCCCTTTTTAAACCTGGATGATCCCTTTCTACAAGTGCTAATGTTATCCCCGTTTTACCAGTTTTTAATAAATTATCCGGATCCTGTAAATTAAAAGCAATACCAATTAGGTCAGCAATAGGAGCCAATGTAATATATCTCTTGTTTAGTTCTATTTCGACTATTCTAGATCCATTAACCTCTTTAACTACACCCACATCTATATTACCTGTAGCATCACTTCCATTATTTGGTCCGGTTAATCCAAAACATGGTACTAAGTTACCATTTGCTAATAGTGGTAAATACTTATTTTTTTGGCGATCTGTCCCATAGTGTTGTAGTAATTCTCCAGGTCCTAATGAATTAGGTACCATTGTAACTACGGCTAATGATGGATTATAAGAAGCCATCATTGTAAGTATTTTGCTCTGTGTAGATATGGGTAATCTATTTCCACCATACTTTTTGTCTATAATCATTCCTAGAAATCCCATTGAACCCAAGTCATTCATAATATTTTTTATCTGATTTGATGGATACACATTACCTTCTCCATATTTTCTTAGGATATCACGGGTTTCCTCCAACATTTTGGGTTCAGTTATTTTATCGACCTTGACTAGTTTTGTATAGTCTATTTTACCACTAAATATGTCTCTATCTACACTGACACCCCCTGACCTAAGAGCAATTAATTCTGTCTCGGAAATTCTTGGTATTATTCTCTTTACTCTGTTAAATAGTCGTAAATACATAATTTATTAATATTAATATTTTATTATATAAAATATTACATATTATAGACTGTATAAATCTAATACTTCCTTTAAAACACTATATTGTGTACAATTCAGGTCATAATTGCTATAAATATAATTTAATTCACTCAATAGTAAATCATTATTCTCCTCTTTTTGTCTAAATATTACTCTTACAAAATTCTTAAAATCATTTATTAGTGGTAAATTTTCATAAACTTGAACAATACTACTTTCTTGAACACTTCGATGTGTTATTAATTCATAACCAACATCTTTTTTTACATATTCTTCATTGATAAATAGATAAGCCGGTGTCATATAATTTATCATATTCAACAATCTATTATATAAAATAATAAGTTCATCATCTTCTTGTTCCTTATCAAATATTTCTATTATTTTTAATAGTACAATTATGGCTGGTTTATGCCTATACAAGTTCTTATTATTTATATAATGAGCTATTTTTAGATTTATAAACTCTATATATCTTTCTGATGTATGATTTATAAATTGTTCTTCATTACCCTCTATAAAATCCGGAATTGTTGAAAGATATATATAATTACTACTATATTTCAAATCATAATCATTTACAACTTTATAACATAGGTCTAAATATATGTTTTCTAGTATAAAATAGTCAACTTCTAGTTCATCATCACCATCCATTATTAATAGTAATTTAATATATTTATTATTAATATGTTCTCTTTTAAATTAATTGGGTTTTACCTTACTATTAACAATAGCCTGTAATACATAATCATAATTGTTATCAGTAATACCACAAATGTTAATACGACCATTAGGTAATACATAGACATTATAGTCATCTCGAAGTTTAGCAATTTCTTCACTAGTCATATCTAATAGAGAAAACATACCTCGGCCTTCAGAAATATTATTTTTAATACCATATGCTACTAGATCACGGCTAAACCGCTTTCGGAAAAGGTTAATACGGTCCGCCATACCCTGTATTTTATTCTTAAATTCCTCAACACTTTTATCAGAACCTAAATAGCGTGACATTATTTCATCGGAACCATAGCGGGGTGTATTTGAAATATTAGTACGAATAAGTCTTTCAACATTAGGTTTGATATTATCCCTATCTACATCTAAAAGAGGACGGAACATTAGTGCCCCTAAGCGATGACCATAGGCATCTGCTATCTTGCTATAAGAGAGGCAGACAAAGAACTCTATATTACGTTTCGCGGCCATTTTAAGGAAACGTGTTTCATTATTGAAATCGCCAGTTAATCCTAAATAGGCAGTATCAAAAATAACACACACATTGTTCCGTTCGGCATAATCTAGAATATCCAAACGCTCCTTTTCTGTATACTCAACTCCCGTGGGATTGTGACACGAGGTTTGTACCAGTAGTACCTCAGGCTTCTTAAATCCGGGTACATACAACATCTGTTGATTGTGGTAATTTTCTAATACATTAGTACCCTTAAATATTTCAGTGTGGTTAGGCCAGGTTGGCAAAGGAATGGCATATTGTGGTGTAGATTGACGATTTAGTGTAATAATATCTCTGGCTAGACTAAGAGCACCTGTACCACCACAGGTTTGAAACTTGTACATACCTGTCACACCTTCACCAAAGACAAACCGCTCAGATGCAGCTAAAAACTCGGGATCACCACTAAGAGGTAGATAGCGCGAACTAACTGGTGGTAGTACTCCATATTCATCAGCGTAAATACCAATACTAAGATTTACTTTTTTTGGCGACTGGTCTTTATTAAAAGATGTGACTGTCTTAAAAATAACGTCTTCTTTACATTTTGTAAATATACCATCAAAATAGGATTTAGTAACAATGGGTACTAAACTAGAGGACCGACGAAGAATAGTAGAAATACGAAAAGCCATTATAATTGTTGTATTAGTGTAATTATAATAACTTTTTAAGTTTGTTTAGATAAATTTTATTTAAATAAACTTCCAATAAATATATAATAATGAGTTATAGACTTGTTAATTTCGATGAATTTCCAATGATATATGGTGTTATTATAATACCGAAAAATAGTGTATTCTATAGAGGTTATGATACTAGATATCTAGATGTAAGTGATAGACCTGCCTACTTTACATCAAATTATCAGTATGCTGATAGTTACTCTAAACTTCCACACCATACCAATGGTACATTTATAACAACCAAAGAAATAAAACTATATGATTTACGCTATATTAGAAACATTTTGATAAATTTATTTCAGCAAAGAAAATCGAATTCAACAGAGGTTATAAATACTTGCTATACATTAGCACTTTCATATGGTTTATGTACACTAGAAAAACAATTGGAGCTTTACAAGACACGTTATGTTGATGAAATTAACCAAAAAATTATAGATAGTTTACAAAGTACATTAGCTGGTATAGAATCTAATCCAATCAGAGACTTTATAAATCCAATCGAAGCACAGGGTTATAGATATGCGGAAACAAATAATGATGCTGATTCTGGGCTAATTTTGAAAAGATTATTTACCAATTTAACACATCATAAAATAGATGGATATGTATCTCCATATTTATTTAGTCCATATCATGTCGAAAAAACAAATAATTATTTAAATCCTGAAATATTACTATTTGAGCCATCAACTTCTGGAATTAAACACATAACTACACTTAAACGATTAGAAACAATAAATAAAAATATAATTAGAATAAATATTACTAGTTTATTAGATAGTAGAAATGAAGTACATTTTGACCTACCAGGATATCATAAAATAGATTCATGGTTACAAAGTGGTGGCAGTAATTCTAATAGCAAAAATTCAGATACAGATGTAATATATAATAG
>JACCDO010234609.1_pt1 | contig 12435 bp, 14 predicted proteins | sample 7446101 | NCBI WGS metagenome assembly JACCDO01 (sample SAMN15323440, study PRJNA562643) | freshwater metagenome | isolation source: river surface water | place: USA:Blue River Watershed | collected 2017-08-16 | reverse complement strand
GCGATCTTGGTAAGACCATTTCTGGCACTTTCGATCTCTTCACATTCATAAAAGATGTAAGTGACATCAAACACCGGTTCTTCAACAGTTACTGCGGCGCGAAGGGCAACTGCCACCCCACCCTTCATGTCACAACTACCTAGACCAAAAAGCACATCTTCTGAGACTGTGCTTCCTTCAACTGGAAGTTGCTGGCCAGCAGAAATCTTTACAGCTTTGTCGTTATCGGCAACTGGAACGGTATCCAAATGACCAGCCACAATAACTCGGGTGCTACGACCTAAGTTGGTTCTGGCAACCACATTGTTATTCAGGCGCTCAACGGTTAACCAACTGCACCCGCGAAGGCTTGATTCGACTAAATCTGCAATCTGCTTTTCATTACCTGAAACGCTAGGAATATCGATTAACTGAGCAGTCAAAGTGACCACATCGGCGTGCGGATTAAGAGAATTTTGGGTCACACGACTACGGTAGTGCTGTTGGACTTTTAAAGTAAAACTCAAAATGCAGTGAGTGCAAAAGAAAGAGGAAAAATGACCAATTTGTCGGCATCCGCAATTGGCCTAGCTACCTACAGCGATGACACGCTGCTTGATGTTTGGTATCCAAACCCAGCTCTTTCAAAAACACCACATGATGTTGCAGATCTTGAACGTGGCATTAGAACTGATGACATTCGCCAGGTTCGCACCCAAGTAATCACAACCGTTATTGACGATTTATCTAGCGCGCCTAAAGATAGCGCCGATGCTTACCTTCGTCTGCATCTGCTATCCCATCGCTTAGTAAAGCCAAGATCAATTAACTTAGATGGCATTTTTGGATTACTTCAAAATGTTGCCTGGACTTCAATTGGCCCAGTTGCCATTAATAAATTAGCTGGCGTTCAACTGGCTGCACGTAGTCACGGGATATCTTTAAACATTTATGGTGTCGATAAGTTCCCGCGCATGGTTGATTACGTTGTGCCAAGTGGAGTTCGGATCGCTGATGCTGATCGCGTTCGCTTAGGTGCTCACCTGGCCGAGGGTACAACCGTCATGCACGAAGGTTTTGTGAACTTTAATGCAGGAACTCTTGGGGCCAGCATGGTTGAAGGTCGAATTTCAGCTGGCGTTGTGGTTGGGAATGGATCTGACATCGGTGGTGGCGCCAGCATTATGGGAACACTTTCCGGTGGCGGCAAAGAAGTTATTTCCGTTGGCGAAGGGTGTTTGATCGGCGCTAACGCTGGTATCGGTATTTCTTTAGGTGATAACTGTGTTGTTGAAGCTGGTTCTTATGTAACCGGTGGATCAAAAGTTAAATTGCCAGATGGCGCAATTGTTAAAGCCAAAGAATTATCTGGTGCTAGCAATTTAGTGTTCTGGCGAAATTCCGTCACAGGTGGACTTGAAGTTAAACCAAAGACTGGCCAGTGGGAAGGTTTGAATGCAGCATTGCATTCAAACTAATTAATTTAATTAAATTGGGAATTAACTAACGCTGACTCATTGGCGGGTAAGCGCGTTCTGGTGCACCCGTATAAACCTGACGTGGACGACCGATTTTGGTATCAGGATCTTCGATCATTTCACGCCACTGCGCGATCCAACCTGGCAAACGACCAAGTGCGAATAGAACTGTGAACATGCGAGTCGGGAAACCAATGGCACGGTAAATCAGTCCGGTATAGAAATCGACGTTTGGATAAAGCTTGCGCTCAATAAAGAAGTCATCAGCAAGGGCAACTTCTTCGAGACGACGAGCAATATCAAACAGTGGATCTTGAATACCCATGCGATTAAGAATTAGGTCTGCATGACGCTTAATGATTGATGCGCGTGGATCGTAGTTCTTGTAAATACGGTGACCAAAGCCCATTAGCTTGATGCCATCTTCACGATTCTTAACGCGGCGAATGTATTCATCAACTGAATCATCTGATTGGTTAATTGCGTGAAGCATTTCAAGTACTGATTGGTTTGCGCCACCATGTAATGGGCCAAATAATGCATTGATACCAGCTGAAATTGAAGCAAATAAGTTTGCATGTGATGAACCAACAAGGCGAACTGTTGAAGTTGAACAGTTTTGTTCGTGGTCTGCGTGCAGGATGAAAAGCATGTCTAGGGCTTTAACGATTGATTCATCAACCACATACTTTTCTGCTGGAACGCCAAAAGTCATCTGCAGGAAGTTCGCGGTGTAACCAAGATTGTTATCTGGATACATAAATGGCTGCCCCACAGTTTTCTTATGTGAGTAGGCAGCCAAAGTTGGAAGTTTTGCCATCAAGCGAATAGTTGAGAGCTCAACATGTTGTTTATTGAATGGATCTAATGCGTCTTGGTAGAAAGTTGAAAGCGCGCTAACTGCGGAGCTAAGTACTGGCATTGGGTGCGCATCACGTGGGAAACCATCAAAGAATCGGCGCAATTCTTCGTGCACCATTGTGTGCTTGCCGATTTCATTTTCAAATGCAGCAAGTTCTTGCATGGTTGGCAACTTGCCATAAATAAGTAAGTAAGAAGTTTCTAGAAAAGTACTTTTTTCAGCTAATTCTTCGATTGGATAGCCACGATAACGCAAGATACCGGCATCACCATCGATGTAGGTGATTGCTGATTCACATGAAGCAGTATTCATAAAGCCGTGGTCAATTGCCACATGCTTTGTTTCTTTTAATAGTTGAGAGATATCTAAACCTGATGCACCAACAGTTGCTGGCACCTCACCCAGAGAAAACTCGCCGGCACCGTGTTTTAAGGTCACATCAGACATGACTTAAATTTACTCCCAAGCCAAGAAAGTCGAAAACTTGGTGGGGGCTGCTAATTAGGCCAAGCGACTGGCAAACTGACCGATACGTTCATCGGTTGCAGTCATTGCCACGCGAACATGTTTGGCACCGGCTGTGCCATAAAAGTCACCTGGCGCGACCAAAATGCCACGACTTGCTAGCCAATCAACTGTTGTAAAGCAGTCTTCGCCGCGGGTGGCCCAAAGATAAAGTCCAGCTTCAGAGTGACTTATTGAAAAACCGTTACTGGTTAGCGCAGTGTGAAGTAGGTCACGTCTTGCCCCATATTTAGCTTTTTGCTCTTTTACGTGGGCCACGTCGCCAAGTGCGGCAATTGTTGCATGCTGAACTGGCGTTGGCATGAGCATGCCAGCATGTTTGCGAAGCGAAGTGATGTCGTTAATTAATTTCAAATCACCAGCAACTGCCCCTGAGCGGTAGCCAGCTAAGTTAGAACGCTTCGAAAGTGAGTGAACTGCCAATAATCCAGTTAGGTCACCATCATTAACTTTGCGATCAAGAATTGAAATTGGTGTGGCGTTCCAACCAAGTTCGATGTAGCACTCATCAGAAACAATAGGTGCGCCGATCTTTCGACCACGAGCAACAATCGCTTTTAATTCATCAACACCAAGCACTTGTCCAGTTGGATTACTTGGGGTGTTGACCCAAATTAAGTCAACGCTGTCGCTAATGTCATCAGCAGTTACATAAGTTTCAATATTTGCATGAGCCATCATCGCGCCAACGGCATAGGTTGGATAAGCAAGTTCTGGAATTGCAACAGTGCTGCCTTTAGCCAATCCAAAAATAATTGGCAGCCAAGCAACTAATTCTTTTGAACCAAGAGTTGGCACAATTTGTTCAGCTGTTAATTTGCAATCAGCAACTGTTGAAACCCAATTAACCCATGCATTTCGTAGTTCTGGAATCCCGGCTGCGGTTGGGTAACCAGGAGCGTTTGAATATTTTGCAAGCGCGTCTTGAATTACTTTTGGAACATCATCAACTGGTGTACCAATTGAAAGATCGATTATTCCGTCTTTATGTTCACGTGCTTTTGCACCAGCTGCTGCAATTCGATCCCACGGAAAATCAGGAAGTCCCGAGGCAAGTGGGGTAAACAGTTTTAGTGCTCCTGCGGAGGCAACGCCTTGACTAAGTCAGGATCGTTGCTGGTCTTACCAACTTTGGCAGCGCCACCAGGTGAACCAAGTGTTGCGAAAAAGTCTTTGTTGATTTGTGTGTATTCAGAGAATTTTTCTGGAAGATCATCTTCGTAATAGATCGCTTCAGATGGACACACTGGTTCACAAGCACCACAGTCAACACACTCATCTGGATGGATGTAAAGCATGCGATCGCCTTCGTAGATGCAATCCACTGGACATTCTTCAACACATGCTTTGTCTTTTAGGTCAACACATGGAAGTGCAATTACGTAAGTCACTTATCCTCCAGAAATCTTTATTTCTAATTATTACTCTACTGCCCGAAGATTTGCTCGAGGGCTAATCATGGCACTTGTCGAAAGCAGCATGGCGGAAATACCTAAATAAGCCGTTGAATACCAGAGTGCGCCAAGGGCAAGGTCGCCATCAGAATTTGGGATGGCAAGACGGATTGTTACAAAAAGCCAGGCAAAGGCAAAGGCAACACCTGATATGCGATTTTTAAAGTGACTCATAGTCCAGCGTTGCACCACAATCAAAATCGCTGGTGCGAGCACTAAACCAAAATTAACCATAACCCCGGCAATTCTTATTCGATCAGCTTGCACAAACGAAGTAATAAAAGTTATGACAATACCGATTGCGAACCCCGGTAGCCAGCTAACTAATTTGTTCAAGAAGTAATCCCGTTGAATAAGTCAGTCTCATGGCCATTTTCATCAAAAGGCGCGGCTAACTTTCCTTTAGCGATTCGGTAATACTCTTGGCCCATTATTTTGCTGCCGTAATTATTTGAAAGAGCGAAGAACGCATCTTCAGTATTGATTTGCGTTTCGTGTGCGGCAAGCGCTGCCATTTTCACTTCAGTGAAATCCCCTGCATCAACAACGGTTGTAACTAATTCATCATCAATGGCAAATGGAAGATCGTCTGGATTTTGCGCTGCAAAATCTGAAGTGTCACCTGCAGCCTTTAGGGCTTCAATGCCTGCTTGGATTACGCCCTTTGGAAATGCAGTCCAGTAAACCTTTTCAACATCCCATGCTTGGCCAAGTTCCAATGCGAATGTTGGTGAGGCAGCAAGAGAAACAGCGTAAGTTGCAACGCGATGGGCTTGGATGTGATCTGGATGACCGTAGCCACCAAAGTCGTCATAAGTGATTAAAACTTGTGGTTTAACTTCGCGGATTACTTTAACCAAGTGTTTTGCTGCATCAAGAATGTTTGCATTCCAGAAATTATCTTTACGTTCGTTTTGCGGGGTGCCGATCATGCCACTATCGCGGTAAGTTCCAGGTCCCCCAAGTAATCGCCAGTCAGTAACCTTCAAATGTTTCATCGCAGCTTCAAGTTCGGTGATGCGATGAGCCCCAAGTTTGTCATCTTTATCTGATGCCAAATGGGCTAAACCAGGAACGATAACTTCACCTTCTTCACCAAGGGTGCAGGTAACTAGGGTGACTTGTGCCCCTTCACTTACGTATTTGGCCATGGTGGCACCGCTTGTTATTGATTCGTCATCTGGATGAGCGTGAACGAGAAGTAGTCGCTTATTCATAGGTTTCACTTTACGAAGTTAGTTGATCAATTATCTGCAAGCAATTAGCAAAATAAAAGAGGTGGCTCTATTAAATAGAGCCACCTCTTTAAAGAGCGTGCAAAATTACTTAACAGTAACCTTTGCGCCAGCGCCTTCTAGCTGAGCCTTAGCAGCGTCAGCTGCGTCCTTCTTAACCTTTTCAAGAACAGGCTTTGGTGCGCCTTCAACTAGATCCTTAGCTTCCTTTAGACCTAGGTTGGTTAGTGCGCGAACTTCCTTGATAACAGCGATCTTCTGTGCGCCGCCATCTTCAAGGATTACGTCGAATGCATCTTGACCAGCGCTAGCGCCGCCTGCATCGCCGCCACCAGCTGCTGGAGCTGCTGCTGCAACTGCAACAGGTGCTGCTGCGGTTACGTTGAATACTTCTTCGAACTGTGAAACGAATTCTGAAAGTTCAATCAGAGTTAGTTCCTTGAATGCATCGATCAACTGATCTGTGCTTAGCTTTGCCATGATTGGCGTCCTTCCGGTTGGGGGCTTTAAGGCCCGGTTTAGTTCACAAACACTTTGCTTGTGAACTTTCGAGGGGCCTAGCCCTCTGTTGTTTCTTCTGTCGATTCAGCGGACGCCTCTTCGACTGGAGTTTCTTCTGCAACTGCTGCTGATTCTTCAGCTACTTCTGCAGAAACTTCTGGTGCTTCTTCAGCCTTTAATTCTTCAGCTTTCGCTTCTTCAACTACTGCAACTGGAGCGGCGGCGGCGGCAGGATTAGCGCCACCTTGTGCTTCAAGTGCGGCAACTGTGCGAGCAGCTTTAGAAAGTGGTGCTTGGAATAGTGCAGCTGCCTTAGCAAGAGCAGCGTTTGCAACGCCAGCAACCTTGGATAGCAATACTTCACGTGATTCAAGCTTGGCTAGTTTCTTAAGATCATCAGCGGTCAAGATGTTTCCATCCATGATTCCGCCCTTGATTACAAGAAGTGGGTTGTCTTTAGCGAAGGTATCTAGTCCCTTTGCTGCAGCAACTGGATCACCCTTGATGAATGCAATGGCAGTTGGACCTTGAAGTAGTGAATCAAAGCCTTCAACTCCTGCATCTTTAGCAGCGATCTTTGAAAGTGTGTTCTTAACAACGGCGTAAGTGGTGTCTGAACCTAGGGAACGACGAAGTTCCTTTAGTTGACCCACGGTCAAACCGCGGTACTCGGTCAAAACTGCAGCATTTGACGCACGGAATTCTTCCGTGATCTCTGCAACTGCAGCTGCCTTGTCAGCGCGTGCCATGGTGCTCCTTATGTAAGTCGATCATTTGCTAGTGCAACAAATAAAAAAGCCCCGCGCTTAGGCGAGGCAACAAATCCAACAGAAAATATTTTCTGTCTTACTTCTTATTCTCACCTGCGCTGGCGCTCCAGTTATTTGGAGCCTTAGCCTCACCTTTTTTACGGGTGATGACCGGCGGTCTTCGGTTTGGTCTTTATAGGTTAGGCATTTGGGGCCGAATATACAAATCCGGCCCCAAATTGCTTAGCCTTTTTGGTGGTTCTTAATCTTCAGCAAGCAGGTTGCTGGTCATGTTTGGATCTAGCTGAAGGCCAGGTCCCATAGTCGTGGAAAGAACAGCTTTCTTGATGTAACGGCCCTTGGCTGAAGATGGCTTCACACGAAGTACTTCATCAAGTGCAGCAGCGTAGTTTTCAACTAACTGCTTTTCAGAAAAAGATGCCTTGCCAATAATGAAGTGCAGGTTTGAATGCTTATCAACGCGGAATTCGATCTTTCCGCCCTTGATTTCATCAACTGCCTTAGCCACATCTGTTGTTACAGTGCCGGTCTTTGGGTTTGGCATTAGGTTACGAGGACCTAGCACCTTACCTAGACGACCAACTTTGCCCATTAGATCAGGTGTTGCAACTACGGCATCAAAGTCAGTCCAGCCACCAGCAACTTTGTCGATTAATTCATCGACGCCAACAAAGTCAGCACCGGCATTGCGGGCTGCTTCGGCTTGCTCGCCACCAGCAAAGACCAGGACGCGTGCGGTCTTACCAGTGCCATGAGGCAAGTTAACTGTGCTTCGAACCATTTGATCAGCCTTGCGTGGATCCACGCCAAGGAACATTGCGATATCAACGGTCTGATCGAACTTTGTGCTCTTTGCGCCTTCTTTTGCAATTCGCACTGCAGCAAGTGGGCTGTAAAGCTCATCTTTATTAATTTTTTCGGCTGTCTTGTTATAAGCCTTGCTTCGCTTCATTTTCTTCTCCTTCTAGAGACTTTGGAGTTCGTGGTGCGAACCTGAAGCAGGTTCTTCCACTAGTGGTGCTTATTTACTTTCGTAAATTAGCCGACGGTAATACCCATTGAACGAGCGGTACCTTCGATGATCTTCATTGCAGCATCGATATCGTTTGCGTTTAGGTCAACCATCTTGGTCTGGGCGATGTCGCGCACCTGATCCTTGGTTATGTTCGCCACTTTGTTAGTGTGCGGAACGCCTGAACCCTTTTCGATACCTGCAGCTTTAAGAATTAAACGTGCTGCTGGTGGAGTCTTGGTAACAAATGAGAAAGAGCGATCTTCGTAGACCGAAATTTCAACAGGAATTACCTGACCACGTTGGCTTTCTGTTTCAGCGTTGTATGCCTTGCAGAAGTCCATGATGTTGACGCCGTGCTGACCTAGAGCTGGACCAACTGGTGGAGCAGGGTTTGCTTCTCCAGCTTTGATCTGTAGCTTGATCAGACCGACGACCTTTTTGGTTGGTGCCATGTCTTTTGCGTCCTTTATTTTTGTTTTGTCTTACTTGTTTTGCTTTATTACTTGCTAGCTCTTGTGAATTTGGTTGAAGCCAAGTTCCACAGGAGTTTCGCGTCCGAAGATCTCTACTAGACCCACAACTTTTTGTGCATCTAGATTGATTTCGGAAATCGTTGCATGCAGGGTTGCAAATGGTCCATCGACAACGGTTACTGAATCGCCAATGTTTAGATCGATATCGATCTTCACTGCTGGCGCTCCAGGAGTTGTCTTTGCCTTTGCTTTTGCCTTGGCAGTTGCTTCTGAAGCAACAGTTGCCACTGGCTTTTCTTGCTGCGGGCGAAGCATTTCAAATGCTTCTTCAAATGAAAGTGGTGCTGGGTTGTGACCCTGACCAACGAAACCAGTTACACCTGGAGTGTGGCGAACAACGCCCCATGATTCGTCAGTTAGATCCATGCGAACAAGTACATAACCTGGGAACTTGTTTCGCTTAACAAGCTTTCGAACACCGTTCTTGATTTCAGTTACTTCTTCTTGTGGCACAGCGATTTCGTAAATGTAATCTTCCATGTTTAAAGAAGTTGTACGGGTTTCTAAGTTTTGCTTAACGCGATTTTCAAAACCTGCGTATGAGTGAACTACGTACCAATCACCAAATTGTGATTCAAGGCGTGTGCGGAAAGCTGCGATTGGATCTTCTTCATCGGAAGTGGCTGCATCGCCTGATGCATCTGCAGTTGAATCAGCAGTGTCGGCTTCGATTTCCTGTTCAACGATTTGCGAAATATCAAATGAGTCATCGGCAACTAAGTCGCCAGCGATATCGCTAGTTACTTCGCCATCGATATCAACATCGACCTGACCATTCCAGTCAGTATCAGCAGTTTGAATTGCTGCTTCACTGTCAATTGGTGCATCGACCTGAACACTGTCAGCTTGGGAAACATCAGAAGCTTCTTCTTTAACAGAAGTAGCTTCCATGAACTGTGGGTCAGTCACTTTTTTTATTCCTTCTTCTTATCCGAAAACCAAAAGCATTAACTTGGCAAAAGCCAAATCAAGAGCTGAAACTAAAATCGCCAGCAAAGTTACGAACACAATTACAACAACTGTGTAAGTTCCAAGCTGTTCTTTTGTTGGCCAAACAACTTTGCGAAGTTCGCCGCCTACTTGACGTAGGAATAGCGAGATGCGACCAAAGAAACCAACTTTCTGGTCAGCACTTGCACTCATGTCTTGCCTTTCGTTTTTCCATTGGAAGTACTTCCAACTTTTTTCTAAGCAGGGCCGGAGGGACTTGAACCCCCAACCGCCGGTTTTGGAGACCGGTGCTCTACCAATTGAGCCACGACCCTTGGTCCTGCTTAAAACCTTTGGTTATTTTGGGCATGCCGAAATAAGCCTAAGATTTGTGCGGTGTGTCAAGTGTAAGGGATATTTATGCACCCAAATACCACGTATACCTGCAGATAAGTAATACTTAATTCCGTGAATAAGCCTAGAGTTTCAGCCCGAATCGGGGCAATTGCTGAATCTGCAACTTTGGCCGTAGACGCCAAAGCTAAAGCACTAAAAGCCGCTGGCCGACCAGTAATCGGCTTTGGTGCAGGCGAACCAGATTTCCCAACACCTGACTACATTGTTGAGGCTGCAGTTGCTGCGTGCCGCGATCCAAGGTGGCATCGTTACACGCCAGCTGCTGGGTTACCTGAATTAAAAAGTGCAGTTGCTGCAAAAACTCTTCGCGACTCTGGCTACAAAGTTGATGCCAGCCAAGTTTTAATTACTAACGGTGGCAAGCAAGCGCTTTATAACGCATTCGCATCACTACTTGATCCAGGTGATGAAGTATTACTGCCGGCTCCTTATTGGACTACATATCCAGAATCAATCGCACTTGCTGGTGGCAAAGCAGTTGAAATCATGACTGATGAATCAACTGGTTACCGAACATCAATCCAACAACTTGAAAAAGCACTAACTCCAAAAACAAAAGCACTAGTTTTCGTTTCACCAAGTAATCCAACTGGCGCCGTTTACTCGCCTGCTGAAGTTGAAGCTATAGGTCAATGGGCAGTTGAAAAAGGGCTTTGGGTTATCACCGATGAAATTTATGAACACCTTGTTTATGGTGATGCTGAATTTTCATCAATGCCAGTTCTTGTTCCAGAACTTGCTGACAAATGCATCGTGGTTAACGGTGTTGCTAAACTTATGCAATGACAGGTTGGCGTGTGGGCTGGATGATCGGGCCTAACGACATTGTTAAAGCAGCAACTAACTTGCAATCACATGCAACTTCGAATGTGTCTAACGTTGCACAAATTGCAGCTCTCGCCGCAGTGTCTGGCGACCTAAAAGCTGTTGAAGAAATGAAGGTTGCCTTTGATCGTCGCCGCATGACAATCACCAAGATGCTTAATGAAATCGAAGGCGTGAACTGTCCTGAACCTGAGGGCGCGTTCTATGTTTACCCATCAGTTAAAAATCTGATTGGAAAATCGATTCGCGGCAAAGTAGTTAACTCTTCTGCTGAACTAAGTGCACTTATTTTGGATGAAGTTGAAGTTGCGGTTGTTCCAGGTGAAGCTTTTGGAACTCCTGGCTACATCCGACTTTCCTACGCACTTGGTGATGATGATTTAATCGAAGGCGTTTCTCGAATTCAAGATTTACTTAAGTAATTACCGCGCCAGTTTTCCTTGGGAAAAGTTTGCGCAATCTTGAATTGGTTGCCGGGTTAAACACTTGCTGCACAATTGCATTTGCCACTTGGTCATACTGATCAATTAAGTCCTGCGCTTTTGGCAACTGGGCTACAAAAGTTCCAAGCTCTTGTGCTTTATTAACCAGCTCGAAGTCATATTTAATTTTTTGAATGTTTGTTATTTCAGTGTGCATTCCAATAGCCGAAATAACTTCTTTTGCAGATCTTTTATCTTGATTCGCTAAAACCACAGCGCTTATCGCTTTACCTGCAAAGCTATGCCAATTTTCAATTGAACCTTTAATTAACCTGGTGATGCTTACTGCATCTGACCTACAAGTTAAAACAACTTTGTCAGCAGCGTTCAATGCAGTACTACTGACTAAATTTCGTTTAGGTAATCCAATTTCCATAGAAACCATCGGATCAACTTCTAAAACTGGACCCGCATCAACAATCACATAATCAAATTCACTTTTCGCAATCTGCCAAAGTTCAGTTAAGGCAACCTGTCTTAAATCAACCCATCTGGACGCTTTAACTAAGCCCGGTACAAAAAATAAATAATCTGAAAAATTAACTGCATCCTGGCTTAGAAAATTTTGCGTGGCAGTTTTACGTTCAACTTTGCGACAAACATCCAGTAGTCCTAGTTCGGTTATGGATTGATTGAAAAGTTGAGCCATTGCTGGGCCATATGTGTCACCATCAACCAAAAGTGTTCGTTTTTCTTTGCTGGCCATACTGAATGCCAATTCCATAGCTAATCGAGTTTTGCCAGTGCCACCTGAAAACCCGCCAACTAAAATCAGTTCCCCGGTTGGTGACATCGGTTCTTCAATTGATGCCTTATTTACTCGAACCAGTGCTGCCAAAATCGGAATTGCCGCAAGTGGATTTTGCTCTAATTCAATCCATTCAACATTCACAAAATCAGCAAAATACTTTGAATTAGTAGTTAGCGCGATAACTCTGATCTGCAGCCGTGATAGTTCGGCAAAGAATTCTTCATCTAGGCGCATGGTGTGATCTGAAACCACAACTACGTCAGCTGAAATTACTTTGGCCACCGAAAGCACATCCACTGCATCAACACATCTGCGCTGGACTTGAATCCCGGTCATTGGATGCGAAAGGCCGCTAACGAACTGTGCTTCCCAATCCACCTGACCAATGGCCACAATCGCATTAATCATTTGTTAGCTGCGCTTGTTATCTGGAAGGGCGACTAAATCGATTACACCATCGCGCATTGCTTGAACTAACGGCTGCACACTTGTCATGTTTATTAATAAGGTGACTGCAGTATCAAGAGTTGGATCGACAAGCTCTGGAACTTGTTCAATCGTTGCCTGCGAAATAACTAATGTTGCTGGCCCAGGAAGTGCCATGCCATCTGTTGATGGTGTTACCCAAACATCAATTAATTGACCTGCTTGAAGAAAGGGCAGGTGTCCTGCTTTGAT
>JACCDO011128430.1_pt1 | contig 12436 bp, 6 predicted proteins | sample 7446101 | NCBI WGS metagenome assembly JACCDO01 (sample SAMN15323440, study PRJNA562643) | freshwater metagenome | isolation source: river surface water | place: USA:Blue River Watershed | collected 2017-08-16 | reverse complement strand
TCCCGCACGGCACAAGCTGCAGTGAGTACGAGCACATGAAGAACAATCTGTATTCATTGAGAACTTTGCTTTTGTTGTTGATGTTCGGAAACACCACAATCAGCGACGGCAAGCCGTGGGTGTCGTAGATTAGCGTCTTCAACATGCGACTCTGCGCCTCGAGCTTCGACTCAATGCGCTTGAAAGCCATGTTGTTGTCGTAGTTATTAGTGATAATACTGCTGACTTTAGCGCCAATATCTTCGCAGAACGTCAGCGCACTCTGCAGCTCGCTGTGCATCTGCTTGACCTCATTCGTGCCCGCAATAACGTGCTCGCTGATGGAGCTCAGTTGCTCGCTGATTTCCTCTTTAATATGCTTATTTTCACTCTCTAAGGTGTGAATCTTGTTGTAGTAAACAGTTGTCGTTTCGTCGATGGCGCTAATCACCGCGTTGACTGGGCTCCGCATCGCCGGATCCACAGCCAACATCTTTAGAATGATGGGTTTGTAGTGCAGGCCATCCGTGCATGGACACCAGCTCACATAATTCGCTTCATTGCAAATTTCTTTTTCATATTCTTCTTCCTCATTGATGTCAACGGGCAAAAGCGCTGATATTGCGGCGGATCGAGGGTCAAGTATCAAGCTGCAGACAAGACCAAGAGAGAAGATATCCAGTTCAAACGATGCAGTGAACGCACCGCCTTCGGTTGCTCTCCCTTTGAATAGCTCGGGAGCTGCCCATTCTTTCGTAAATTTTAAGTTAGTTCCATTGCAGGGGAATACATCTCCTACCATTGATGCGTTGTCGAAGTCACATACTTTGACGTGCAAACCGCCACTTTCCTTGATTAATATATTCTGTGGTTTCAAGTCGCCGTGCACGACGCCTCGATCATGCAACCCTTTGACGCAGTAGCAAAGCTGCTTGAACAGGATGCGGCGATACGCCTTCTCCACCAGGTTATTCTTCAAATAATCAGATAGATTTACACCAAACTTTTCCAGTACCAAGTACACCGAAGAATCTGAGTTGTGGAAGTACAAATACTCCGTCCAAAACGAAGATTTTTCAAGCTTATTCAGTATCTCAACCTCTCTTATCAAGTTGCTGCTGTCACTTGATGAGGAGTTATTCGATGATTTAATGATCACATCACGCGACGACTGACCAAGTTGTATTACACCGCTATAGATAACGTTGTTCTTGTTTGAGTATAATTCTGCTACATTATAGATAGCTATTGAAGGGTTGTGTTCACCTGGGATCCATTGATACTGTGATATGGTTGTGGACACAGTTATATTACTGCTTACTAAACCTTTATTGCGCGGACTTAGAGATAGTATCTCGAGCAGCCTTGTCGTTATATTCTTTACGTGCACCGTCTTGGTTATTCCAATTTCCTCCAACATAAGCATGATTTCCTCTTCATTCGTGCAGTGAAAATGGATGAAGTGTCCATCTATACCATTCTCTATAATTGAATCGGCATATCCATGGAATGCACTACCTAGACTACAAAGTAAATTTGCAATGTCATTGGCGGAGTGCGACTTTTTGATATCCTTTAGCTCGCTAGAAACGCTGGAGCCCATAGTTGCTGCACTTTCTATAGCTTGTCGCCTAGGTTCTACTTTGGCTTACTTTCTTAGTGACCAGCTCACTACCTGCTTGTTGTCGCTAAAAATCAACCTGGTTTTTTAAAAAATACAAAAAGTTACTAGACTTCGACGACCGATTGCGAGGTATAGTGCCACTTAGAGGTCATCTCTCCGGCGTCAGTGATGGCAAGTGATGAGATCTACGACGTGATCACGAAATCGATAAGTTACGGGATACATTCACCGTTTAATTATCACAGTTTTCAAAACAAAATATTCTTTTTTCCAACATTATGTGCCATGTGCGAGTCATCAGTGTGCTACCCGTTAGTAGGTCAGACTATCTCGTGTATAAGATGCAAGATTATCGCACATCGACATTGCCTTAGGCGCTCGAAGAAATGCTCGATACATAACTTTGATAAAGAGATTACAAAGAGTAATGATATAACACCGTCATTTATGGCAACTGCTACTGCTTTAATATCTAATATTGGCCAAAAATACCAAGATGATCAAGGTATTATTATTCAAACCGCATTATTAAATAGATCCATGCTACCAACAACAGATAGTAGTCTACCAGCTCCTGGTTCGTATAATTGTATTTGGTTTCATTTACTTAGACAAATAAGCATCACAAGTATAAATCGGATAAAAATAACACTAGATATAACCGCATCAATTACTGAGCTAACAAGTTCTATAGAAAATTTGCTGCGAGATTGTAACAGCATCCCTGGCCGCGCTGTAGTTAGTCTGAATACATTATACAATGAGATAACATTTTCATCGCCTGAAGAGACATTATTACACGCAAATGAATGCTGTAAAACAATATTCAATGCGCTTCTGTCGCAACTTACAGATGAGACGGTGATAGGACTAACCAAAGAAAGCACCAGTGATATCGCGATGATTGTGGACCACTTCATGTTGAGCTTCAACAATCGTCAAATGTATAAAAAAATTATGGTAGCTAGCACTGCAATTAGCCGCGAAACCGATGAAAAAACGATTAAATATTTGACTGAAATGGGTGGCGCGGATGCGATATCCAACGAGGAGTTCAGTGCCATTTACGAGCAAATGCGCCCACGCATTCATAGGCTAGTCCATGACTGTCTATCTTCAGTGTCTAAGTTGAGGATATTGGTCGAGATATTACAGGATATGTCGACGAGAAAGATGGATGCAGACACACTGCTAGAACTGCTCCGCTATGTTCTCATCCGTGATATTATCGCCGACCAAACCCTCTGGCTCGCAGAAATCACATATATTAATAACTTTACCAAGGACGAAGACTTGCTCCTCGGAGCTGAGGGGTACACGATAGTGAGCTTTCAGCAAGCATATATGTCAATATGTAATTAATGTACAAATAATCACCACTTACATTCGAAACGATCGCCAATTTAGCACTGGGTCGCTCAGATGGTACGCTGTCGCCACATTTTGCAAAACTTTTTTCTTGATTAAACTTAAATCTGGCGCGCAGGATATGTCGTAGAGAATGCAGAGGTTGAACACGACGGGGTCCGTCATGTACTTGGGGGTATTCTTCTGGATTATAGATTCCAACTTCTCTATAGCTTCGTCAATTTTTCGGACATATAATGCGCATACAGCATAGTTGTTCACAGCGATAGCTAACAGCGATTCTTCAACATCAGCAATACCTGCGAATGGACGATTCATACCTTCAACTGCCTTCACTTCAACGGATTGCTTCTGTTGCTCCATGTCAATCACCTCGTTAAAATGGTTCATAGCGCTACCAAAATCGTCGTTGGTAAATGCAATCAAGCCTGCTGTCACACTCACTTGACATTTGATGCTTATGTGAACTTGCTCATTATAACTCTGCAATGCTTCCGTGTAAGTGTCAGCGAGAACTAATGCATTGTTGTAGTAGTGCTGGCTCACTTTCAACGATCCTATATTCAGTAGCAACCTAGATATTCTCAGGTGCATTATGATTTCAGCCTGAACTAGAGTAATAGGTGGTTGATCGTCGACAGAGCCGTTCCCACACGAATTACTTATTTGAGATCTAATGTCATTTAGCATAGCTATCATATCATCATAAGCGCTGCGCCACAGCTTCAGCCATATTTTCGCACTTAACACCAACCCCCTCGTCCTCCACAGCCACCAGTCCACATCGATGGACTTGGAGTAACTATATTTCTCTGGATGTGCTTGTATATCCTTTAACCAGTGCAAAATTAAATACATTTGTTGCATGGCGTCCTCCCCTTGACCAGTCAACACCTTGATATCAGCTAGCAGAAGCTTCATGGATATGACGGTGTCCATATTGGCGTTATTTTTTAAGGCTTCCTCGTGTGCAATAATCTTACTAATTTCTACGAGTAAATTATCAAATTGTTTCATGCGATACAAACCCTGTAGTTTATACTTCATCAATATATCTGATGCACTAGAAGCATCGCCGCTACTCGTTATCATTGGTTCTAGTAAGTCAACGCAATATTTCCATGCATTACATTGAACCAATATATCTAAACCATTTAAATTTTTTGGAATTTTAGTTAAATTCAATGGAGTTACAACACACTTAGCTAAAAATGCTGTTGATAACTTCTCTAATGTTGCTACTGGACTTGCAGTTTGTTGAGGTAATAATAATGGGGTCTGAATAACAGGCACCTTTTGCACATTAGACATAGATGACATGTTATTGTTATATGGAACATCATTATTAGTATTTACAGGAGCTAATGTCTGTGCTTGTGCATAATTAGCTGGATTTTGATTGATTTGATTGATTCTTGCGTCTGCTCCAGGATTAAATACCTTTGGTGGCAGTGGTGGAGGAATAGTGCTAATCGGCTGAGTGATAGGAATAGATGGAGGTATTGCCGCTAACGGGTCAATGTTCAAACTCTCCCGCCGTAAAGGCGCTGGTGTCGCCTGCGGTGGTGGCGGTGGCTGCATATTCTTTTTCACTATGCCTGGTAACAAATAATGTTCCTAATGCAAATGAAAGAGATTCCCAAGAAGAAAACTTTGAAGTCAAGTTCCGCGTGTTCATAATGCCTTCTATTCGATGAGTTAACTGATGCATATAGTGCGTCTTAACTATTGGAGTCGATTTTGCTAGCTTTATATTGAGTGTAAATTGAGATACAGTTGTGCAGTTAGAGTTTTATAATTCTATAAGCGTCTTTCGCCGTGTATACCTTTATACGTGTTACAACTGTCATTGCTGCCTATGTTTTCTCTCCTAAATATCCCTATATCTGCTTTAAAACTGATCTCGTATGTAACCCTAATTGGAAGTAAACTTATTGGATACAATAAAAAAACAAACATATTCTTGAGAAAGAAAGTTCTTTTGTCTATCCCCGGTGACTTTTTTACTTCTCAAGGTAAGTGAGAGAAACGACTTGGATAGCTTCAGGTGTGAGGGTAGAGACATGAGTAGACAGTGATTCTTGTCGATTATAGACATTACATCGCTTTATTCTGTCTATTCTTCGTCGATATCTTTTCGGATTTATGATGGATATAATAGGAGATTTTCAACGAATTACATATGTTAACACTATTCTATGTGCTTGTATGAGTAACCAAGCATCGAATAACGTAATTCATGCTAAATTTAGTTGAATAATCGATTATAATATCCATTTTAACATGCTATCTGACCATAATTATTTGAAAAATGTTCTCATTGCACAATATCTAATTGAAATTGTTTATAGGGAAGATAAAATAGTCAAAGATGATGAAAAAGACGAAAACAGCGGAAGCCTATAGGCAAAACTTTCCTGGTCAGGGAGTTGTGCCAGGCATTCCAGCATCGTCATCCTATATATATGGTAATCAGGAAGAAGAAAGTAGTGATGAGGATGACAACAATACCGATGAAGTAGATTTGAGTCATGATCTACTGAAACACAACAAAAATATGATGATACCAATAAATAATGTTCAAGAAATAATGTCACATGCACACGAAATCGATCCTGATTTGATGTTGAATCCAATGGATCCAAATAAAGCAAACAAGAAAAGAGGTAACGGCTGGATATCAGATTTATCCAGATTAATTGAGGAAGGAGTGAAGAAGCACACACCTTATGATGTGGGTAATAAAAAGCGTAATAGATGTGTTACTTGTGGTGAGACATCGCGGTATAAATGTTTTGAATGCGACGCACATTTGCATATATCTGGTTGTTCGAAAAAAGAATGTTGGGAAAGATTTCATAATATGCCCAACTTTGTGCTCCAGCGATCGACGCAAAGGCAAAAGAAAGTGAGGAAAGAGCAGACAATGTCAGTGAAGTTGGAGCCTATTCCCATTATTCCACCATTTTCAAGCAATGTTGGTCATAGTATGGGAGGTGGTATGAGTGGCAATATAATGGGCAATGTGTTAGGAATGGGAGGTGTCGGGATGGGTAACATTGTCAGTGTGGGAGGTGTCGGAATGGGTAATATTGGGATGGGAGGTGTTGGGATGGCAGGTGTTGGGATGAGTAATATTGGGATGGGAGGTGGAATGACTGTTGTACCAGCGTTAAACATAGTTGGTGTTAATGTAGGCGTAAACGCTGGCGTGGATGGCGTGCTGTTGCACAGTCTTGGTGGGCACTAAATATGACATAAATATGACCGTACATACTATACTTTTTGTTTATATAATTTCAACAAATCTACAAAGCTATAATTTCTCGCCACTTTCCTCCGATTTATTCATAAGACTGAGCCCAATGCCGCCACCTAGCAGCGACAATACAACGGCTAGACTCTGTAAAGGAGTAAGAAGTTCTATATTGAATGTTTCACCTGTTAGTTTCACTGCTATCACAGCCAATATCAACCCTACTGCCTTCTCCAAGTATTCTAACTGGGTAACGGCATTAGACAGCACGCTAAACAGTGAACGCAATCCTGCAATTGCAAAAATATTCGATGTAAACACTATGAAGGGATCCTGTGTAACACCAAATATAGCAGGAACGGAGTCAAATGCAAAGACAATATCACTCAACTCGACGCATACCAAGCACAGCAGCAGCGGCGTGGCAAACTTCACGCCATCAATTACCGTGAAAAAGTTGTCTCCGTCAGATTTATTGGTTGTTTTGATGTACTTTTTAGCAAAATTGATGACCGCGTTGTTCTCCAAGTCTTCCTCTTCGTCGCCTTCGTCGGCAAATAATATCTTATAAGACGAGTAATACAATACTAAAGCGAATACTATCATAATTTGGTGAAACTTGCTCAATGCTACCGAGCCTATTCCGATGAACAGCCCGCGAAGGATGACAGCACCCCAGAGACCATATCCTAACACTTTTTCTTGATTGACTTTTTCTACTTTAAAATAATCAAATAATATCAAAAATACAAATAAATTATCAACACTTAATGATTGCTCAAGAGCATAACCAGAGACGAACTCTATTGCAGGTGTAATACCCTTTGTTGCACCAATAATCCCAGCGAATCCCATGGCAGCAGCGACCCATCCTATCGTTCTTTTGACGTCTTTACTATAATCTATGTCATTCCCTGTAGTTTTAGTATTTAGTTTTTGCAGACGCCGAGACAGAAATGAATGCTTCTTCTTAACTGCTAAGTTAACTCCTAAAGGAGACGATAATTTCTCGTGAATCCCAATAATATCTATACTTCGTTTCGAGTGCATATCATGGCCATGAAATGCATTAACCATCCCAATTGATGCCAGCGGCAGTATGAGGAATAAATACGTCAACCCGTGCATCTTACGTGCTGAAGAGTCACAGAGAAAGCAAGAGATCTACTCTATTGAGTATCTGCGTCAGTGTGACTCACTCGCAGCCAAAACGAGGGCCGCAAAATTCAATTTGCAGAAAAAATACTACACAAGAAGGAAGATGTTGTTGCTGGTGTTACTAGTGCTGGCTGCGGGTCTGGTCCATTGCGCACACTGGGCGCCTCTGTCGCTTCTGGGCCATGTAAGAAATGTTCAATTATCGTTTCTAAGATATGTGCGTCATCGATTAAAACCAACAAATAAAAAATCCATAAAATCACTTAATATAACAATAAGTAGAGCAGAATGGGAGAAGAAAGATGAACAAATACAGGAGTTGATGGTAGAAAATACTGCAATAAAAGAGCAAAAAGAACAATTTAGAAAAACATTGATCAAGACTAAGTCTCAATTAGGAATAGTGAAAAAGGAGAAGGAAGTAATACGACAGCATTATAGTAAGATTATTGAAGAGCTTGAAAGTACTATTGCGAATGATAAAGTATCATTAAATGCAAAGTTAGAGAGTGAAAGAACTAAATTATCAGAAAAATTTAATGAAGAAAAAAAGCAATTAATTCAGAATCATGAAGTGGAAGTAAGTGGTTATAAAACCAAGTTAGTTGCGGCAGAGAGAGAGATCGCAGACTTAAAAGATCATTTCAAGACAAAAATCAATGAATTGAATAAAAATTCCAAGATGGAAATTGAGAAATTAAGGAAAAATTTAGAGTCTACTCAAGTGAAAGCTCCAGTCAGTAAGGCGAGTAGTAGCGCAAGTGAGAAAGCTCCAGTTAACATTGTGAATAGCAGTACAAGTAACAGTCAGCAGCAGAAGGTTCCAGTCAGTAAGGTGAGCAGCGGTGCAAGTGAGAAAGCTCCAGTTAATAAGGCGAGTAGTAGCGCAAGTGACAGCCAGCAGCAGAAGGTTCCAGTCAGTAATGTGAGTAATAGCGCAAGTAATAAAGCTCCAGTAAAAGCAAAGGTTAGTAGCAGTGCAAGTGACAGCCAGCAGCAGAAGGTTCCAGTCAGTAAGGCGAGTAGTAGTGCAAGTGGCAGTAGTAGTTACAACTCTCAGTCGACTAGCGTCAAGTCGAATATCGAAAAAACTAAAATACCAGTTACTGCTAGTAGTAGTAGTAGCAGCAGCAGCAGCAGCAGTATTAGTGGTAATAGTAGGAGTTCTGGAAACGAGGACAGAAAAGAGAAGAGTAGAAGCAGTGTTACTGATAGGCCCAAAAGCAGCACTAATAAAATGGGAAATAGTAAGAAAAATAACGGCTCTAAGCCGTCACCTAGGAAGCCAAGCACCTCTAGAAAATAATTTCTTAATGTATATATGTCACCATGAAGTACCTAATTAGTTCGCGATGTAAGCATAAGGGTGTGGAATGCCATGCCGGTACCGTACCTGAGTGAAAAAAACGCCTCAAAAGTCGAAGGGTCAAACAAAAAGGGTTGATCCATCAAATACAGCCACTGGGTTGATTGTGAATAGCGTGTACATTATGAAGTAGCTGCAACGAAATGTATAACAAGTTTAAACCACTACGTCGCAACTCTAGGTTGTTGCTTGAGCAGCCATTGCCTCCTGATAATGAAATCTGGAAAGAGTCTCTTTACGATAAAGAATTGGCTATTGAAGCGGAAAAATTAAGAGCAATAGAAGAAAAGAAGCAGAAAGAATTATGGGATAAGCTTTTAGAAGAGCAGCGGTTGAAGAGTATCGTTGATTTCATGAATAGTGAGGCGCATCATAATCATAATGAAGATGGTGATAATGAAGAAGGCGAGCTGGAAGAAATAGATGAACATGATTTACATCCTAGCGAGATAGTCGATGATACTACTCATCCATCGGTCCCTGAAAGTAATGGTGAGTTGTCAGTTGCAAAAGTAGAAAATAAGAAAAATCCATTTCTTGCATCACCTATGTCTAGCGAAAGTACAAGTAGTGCAACTACTAGTAAAGCTGGTAAAGCCAAAGCGTTCCCTAAATCAAAAATAAGATTCAAATTAATGAATTTAAGCAAGTTTGTATTAGGCCACACGAATCGCAAGATCATGATTTGTTGGAACACAATAGAAACCAGATTTCAAAAAAGTTCATATTTTAAAAATGAATTAGTCAAAGACGCCAATGGATTGCTCCATCCTGTTCGACTGCACGCGCTGCAGCTGAGCACTCTAACCAGCATCTTATGCTCGACGAAGGTCAAGATCAGTCATTCGGAGTTAGCTGTAGTATTTGGTAAATTTAAATGTACAAAACAAGAAATACTACATGCTCGTAAGGTCGCCGCTATACGGCTTATCTTGGGACCAAATAATGGAGCTGGGTTGAAGCAGGCAAAGGAGTTGCAGAATGAGCTGCAGAAGCTGATAACATTAGACGAGAGACTAATAACTTGTGAAGAATTTAAGGATGCCATATTCCCAACTGATCCCGAGCAACGAGCGATGGAGGAAAAGGGATTAGAAGCCGAGAAGTTAGAGATGATGAATATTATGATGGAGGAGAAGCGTAAGAAAGAGGAAGCGGCATTTATTCAAGAGCAACGAAAGATCAAAACATTGAATGATTGGGATAGCACCTTGCAGTCGTTACAGTACGTGAAGGGACCGTTGAATGTGGCCAAGCACAGTCAGTTAGTAGGTGTAATCAAGTACTGCGAGAAGAGTTACGCAGAGATGAACGCAGATGTAGATATTGACGTCTCGCCTGAACTAGTGACGCTTATAGGAATAGACAGCTTTCCACCGTTTATTCAACAATTATTGAACAAGAATAGTGATTCCAACGCTGAGACAAAGAAGCTATCCGCCGCAGAGCGCCGCCAGCAGTTCCTGAGTAACATCGACAACAAGATCATGAAGGATCGCTTCGGTTACGACGGTGCGTTCCGCATAAAATTACAAGGTCAAGGCAAAGGGCACCTACCTGTACTCCAGCTATTGAGAGAGACTGTCTCCTACTGTAAAGGCCTTAATGGTGTGAGTTACCGCGACGTAGTTGAGTGGCTGCAAGCCTATGCCGCCATCAGACTGCAGTCCACGATACGCACCTTCTGCAGGAGATGGAGATTCTTCCATGCAAGAAAAAGATGGAGAAAAATCTTTTTATCATCAAAAATATTACATTTTGGCGCTTGGAAACACATAACTCGGCACAACGTCGACACGCGCCGCTACTGCTGGCGCTCGCTGAAGGACTGGAAGATATACACGCGAAGAGTCATCAAGCGAAGAAACTTCTTCCGGGATTGCCACTGGCCTTTCTATGTATGGCGGCGATGGGCACAAGCTAATGCAACAGCTAAAGAAAAAAGCCGTTTCTTGATGACGCGCGTCTTGCCAACTTACTTGGAAATAAGCGTGTTTAATGCGTGGAAGAAGCACGTAACGTACACTTTATCAGTGCAACGACGAGCTTTTAACCACTTAAAACTGCGTCAAAAGAAGGCAATTTCGTTGCACTTCAAGTGGTTGCGGTGGTGGACATACCGCAGGAAGCATCTGCGGCGCAGCTGGCTCAAGGAAGGCCTGCTTTGCTACTTGAAGAAGCGTTTCATGCGGTTGAACACGCCGTTCCAGATCTGGCGATCATATGCTTTCTACAAGGTTTTGGTGCGTAAGAGAGCTTTTGCTCTCGCTTCCACCCTCAAGAAAGCGGTCATTAAGCAAGCCTATCACTGCCCATTACCGTTATGTAAGCGCAAGCAACGCTGTGCAGAGGATCGTCGCAATATCAAAGAGTTAGAGAAGAGAGTCAAAGCACAACAGGCTCACAACAAGCAACAGTTGAATGAGTTGAGTGGGGTGAGCGGAGGCAGTGTCGTTAGCGGGGATTTGAACGCCGACTCCATGTCAACCCTTTCCACCTCCAAATTAGACGGTAATAAAGAGTTAAAACGGCTAAATAACGAGTTAAAACAGTTGAAAAACATGGTTCAAGCACGTAAAACAAGAGTTTTTGAGTCATTAAATGAGAAATTTCTCTGGGAAAAACCGTTAATTGACTACGACATTGACAGCGACGGCGAGGACAAAGAGGACCTTCCCGTGAGCTGGGCAAGTGCGTACTCCACGGTAATAACCCAACTAATTCAACCAAATAATTTAGATTTCCTAACGGATCGCGTGGGAGTATGCGATGAATACATGTTCAACAAGCTCAACCACATGGCGCGGTACTTCTCCTACGTCGAGACTTGGTCGCTGCTGGAGAACGCGGCGCGCCTCTTTCACTACGGAAGAAGAGCTCTTCGAAACCTTTATGTCTATGCAAAAGTCAAGAAAAATGCGCGGAAATCTATCCGTTTGAACTTGAAACGTCGCATGAGTCTTGCTTTCAGTGGGTTACTGCTGTGGATGGTGCGCGACAACAAGGTCTCAAGCCAGGACACTGAAGCAGAGAAGTTGAAGTTTGCCGTGAGGTCGACAAGAATGAATAAGATGGTGCAGCGCAGAGAGACCGCGGCATACCTCAAGGCGGAGCATGAGAAGGAGAAGGAAGACAAGAAAAGTGTGTCATCACAGAGTAAACGAGGGATTATCACGGAGGAGGATCACGTCACGACTACTGCATCCACACCCGCATCAAGACACGGCCGTAAGCTAACTAATCCCCTCGTGCAAGACCAGCAGGACCGCGAGTTAGAGACCAAGTTGAGTGAGGCAATGTTGAAGCTGTCCAAGTCCTTCCGGGACCGGATGTGTGCACAGATCGCGAGGGCCGACGAGCAGTCGACTATCATATTGAGTGCACAAGACACGCGTGCGGTGGTGCTCGGCAACATTCTCGTGGAAGAGTCGGGCGCGACGCAGGTGTCGATAGAGAAGGAGTTCGCTTACGCGTCGGAATTCAAGGTGAAAGCCGCCGATAACCTGCTGAAAGTGCTGGCGAAGGTTTATTCAGAGGTCTTGATTGAGCTATTGCGGCAGGTAACTCACTCACTCACTCACCTACTCACTCACCTACTCACTCACCTACTCACTCACCTACTCACTCACCTACTCACTCACCTACTCACTCACCTACTCACTCACCTACTCACTCACCTACTCAC
>JACCDO010544977.1_pt1 | contig 12436 bp, 13 predicted proteins | sample 7446101 | NCBI WGS metagenome assembly JACCDO01 (sample SAMN15323440, study PRJNA562643) | freshwater metagenome | isolation source: river surface water | place: USA:Blue River Watershed | collected 2017-08-16 | reverse complement strand
GCGATTCTTACGGATGCCGCAACGGAGCTTGGGCCGAACCAGTGGGAAATCTACCGCGCCTACCAAGACAACACACCTAAACAAGGATCGGTGAAATTCGGCATCTGTTGCGCGACCAGCATCGAGATCACGCTCAATGGCCAGATCGAAACACTCAATGCCGGATACGACTGGATCCGCGTCTACCACAATGGCGCTCAGGTCTTTTTCCGCGAAAGCACCGACACGAGCGATGACCCTGACGATACCGTGATTGTCGGCCCATTCGTCGTTTCGCTGCCATTGGAGGACAGGCCATGCGGTCACATCATCGAGATCACCGGCTCCACGGGTGACGGCATCGCCAACAATGATGTGTTCTGGCAAGCCTCGGTGGACATCAGTTGACAGGCACTCATGGGCGTGAAGCTTCACATTGATCTGGAAACTCTGCAACTCATCGAAAGTCCTGGATTCCGCAATCCTGTGACTTCGCTTCGCTTCAAACGTGGCGATGCCGCGCAGATCGAGGTCATGTTCCTCGCCAGCGGCACGACTCCCGTGACTATTGGTGATCCTGCGCAACTGGAAATCCAATTCGGCATCAAACCAAGGCAGCGCTATGACATCGGCTACCTGGTGCACTCGTCGAACTGGACCATGCCAGAGGCTGAGGAAACGCCAATCTATCGCTGCTCGCCTTCGTTCAATACGATCGAACTCAATTCCGCCCTTGGTGTTGGGTCAGCAACTGGCAATGAGCTCTCGGAAATCGTTCTCATGGGGGAAATCACGTGGCGCGTAGGCACGGCAGAACCAACCTCCACACGCACCTTCACGGTCATCGTGGAGAACGACGTGAACAGGGGAACGGAAGGCGTGCCGACATCCGCGGAGCCTCCCTATCCAGCGCCTGAAAGCATCGTCACCACAGCAGCCATCAATGAGGCCATCACGGCCCACCAGAGCAGCGAGGATCCGCATCCTCAATACTTGCGACACGACACACAGGAGTCGCTTCCTCCGAATGAGCAAACCTATGTGCGATCCGCCATCAATGCTCAGGAAGTGCCGCCGGATCTGACCATGCCGATGCAGAACATCAACGGGATGTGGTATCCTGCCGTGTTGGACTTTGTTCCCAGTAATAGTCCCGATACGGTGGATGGGGGCACGCCAGGGTGGAGAGGTCGATTGGCATGCTCGGGCAATGAAATCTGGATCTGCACCAAGGACGATATGTCTCCAGGCAACGATGGCTGGAAAAACCTCAACAGCACCGGCGAGCCATTCATTCAGGTCCATCAGGTGGTGATCAACAGCTACGAGCATCTGACCTCCTTTGGCTACCTGCAGGCGGGGGCGAATTACCACGTCCGGTTCGACAACTTCACGTCCATTCCTGCTACCGACAATTTTGGTATCGGCTACGTCAACTACGGCAATGGCTCCGTATCGAATGTGCAAGTGGTCAACTCCGCTTACCTCGACGCGGGAATCAACTCACTCGCAGATTTCACAGCCATTCTCACGGGCTCGCCCATGAACGCCAGCGACATTTTTGCCGAGATCACTTTTACCGCAGACCTGTCCTTTGATTGGGCGGGCTTTTGTTTCTTCGGCTACTTCGGCACCGGCTACGAAGTCGGTCTCACCGTCACACTCACCAGAATCTCATGAATCAGAATCAGCTACAGGATTTGGCACTTCGATCCACCAAGGTCGCCCGTAGACAGCAACTGGAATCCACTTGGGAGAAGCGACTCACTCAGGGAATCACCGTGGGTGGCCTGACGCTCCGATGCCAAGAATCAGATCGCAATGCCTTCAGTCAACTCCTTGTCATGCTGGCCGAGGCTGAGCGATTGGATCAGCTGCCAGCATCGGTCCCAGTGACGGATCGCAGTGGCCAAATCCACATGAAAACCGTGGCGGAGCTGCGCGGACTCCTACTGGCCTACGGCAATGCCTACCAGTCTCTCTGGGTGCAGAAAGCTCAATATCATGCCGCGATCGAACAGGCAACGAGCCTGGAAGTTCTCCATGCCATTTCCATCCACTTCTCCTAACCATGCGACACCCCATCGACATCGACTACATTTTTAAGGCCATCGTCGGCGTAGCTTCGCCGGTGGTTGGTGTTCTCACATCCATGCAGCACCAAATCGAGTGGACTCTTCGGGTCGCATCTCTTATTGTTGGCCTGATCGTCGGCATCATGTCTCTCGTGAGCATGGTGAAGAAGATGCGGGGTTAGTAAATCAAGCAATTCGAGAATTTCGCCACGATTACCCGGTAAGATTAGCCCAGTCGTCAAAAATACCTGCAATTTGTCTTGACATCGGTGTGAGAATCTTCAATGAAATATACATGAAAAAGTTCTTACTTGCCTTTTACCTATCTCTGTTTATTACCGCGTCAGCGCGCGAATGGAAAAGTGCTGACGGCACTCAGACATTCAGTGGTTTTTTGGAGTCATATATCCCCCCCGATGTAGAAGTATCAAAACACGATGGAAGTAGAATCAAATTTAAAGATAATATTCTTAGCAAAGAAGACTTAGATTATTGTATTGCTGCGCTTCCGATATTAGAAAAATCTTACTTTGTTAAGTGCCGTGTATACAAACTAATCGATGATGGAATGGTAGTAAAAGATACTCAAAGCGGTGAAGTGATTTTTTTAAAATTTCAACCCGTCATGGTCCGTCCTAATGATCACTACAGCTGTAGAATTTTTTACAGTGGATCATATAATTATTGGACAGCCAACGGCGATCATAAAGTGATTAGAAGATTTGAGGGTGATTTAGAGCGCGCTTTAGCAGCTATGCCAAAGAAACTTTTAGAGGGTAATAAATCAAAAGAACCAAATATTACCTCTGAAAAAGTCAATGAAAATCCACCAGAAGAAAAGAATAGCTTTACGAGCTATGGCACGGCTTTCGCGATTACTAATAACGGATACTTGGCGTCAAATGCACATGTCGTAGAAGGCGCTAAAACTATCAACATAATCATTAGAGGTCGTAAAAATCCTGCTAAAATAGTTGTAATCGACAAGATAAATGACATAGCTTTACTGAAAATTGAAGAGGATACTACAGCGCTATGCCTTGCTAACAAAAATTTGTTTCCCAAATTGGGGGATTCCGTAACAGTTGCAGGTTTCCCAAACCCTGATATTCAGGGGCGAAATTTGAAAGTTACAAAAGGGACCCTAAGTAGCCTCACCGGATTTCGTGACGATGTTAGACACTTCCAAATCGACGCAGCAGTGCAGCCTGGAAATTCAGGAGGTCCCTTGATTAGTGACTCTGGCATTGTTTTAGGTATAGTAAATGCAAAACTCAATGATGCGACTGCAATTGCGCAAACTGGGTCTATTCCACAAAATGTTAATTACGCCATAAAAGTTGGATATTTATCTATTTTGTTAGAAAAAGAGAATGAAATTTCATTGTTGGTTGATAAGGTGGAGCAACAGAAAAACTTTGATTTAAGTAAAACTTCAGACACTTCTATATTTCTCATAGAGGCATCTAATTTGTAGTAGTTTTATCTCCACATCCATATATGCATTAAAGTTGCATTTGCGCCCCTTGATGCCAAGTATCAACTATTAGCATCAACCTGATACTATTGCTGGAGAACTGCCCCGACAAAACAGAAAAAAGTTAATAATTCATTCTCCTTTCCTACTTGAAAAGCGTTGTTTCGGACCGCGGTCACATATCAAGTCATTGCGTCCACCTGATAGAGCTTCCGCAAAACTGCCAGAACCGCTTCGAAGTCGTATAGGTAGAACCTCGGGCTAATTTGGAGATAGGGGATTTTCCTATTTCGCACCCATTCGTCGATGGTGCGGGGACTGACCGACAGTCTCTTGGCGAGTTCTTTCTTTTTGATCAAAGTTGGAGAATTGTTTAAAGTATCCATGACGCATCGTCTGCGGTGTCAACGCACCGATTGTCATGTCGACATGACAAGTGCTTTGATGCGTTCCTTGATCGTCCGTGACGCTTCGCTTGGCTTCCAGTCTGCGGGAGGCATGATTGAGAACCAAGTTTTTGCTGAGTCCGCATCGACAATCTCCCGGTAATGGCGAAAGATCATTTTCGGCGAGTTGCCGGCCTCCAGAGAGGTTCGTGCAACGTCCCCGGTTTCTGCCACCCGATAGCTGATGAACGAGTGTCTGAGGGCATTCTGACGCCACCCACCGGGAATCTTTGCTTTCACGGCAGTATCACCCAAGGCACCGGAGTAGTCGGTGATGGTGAGTATCGGACCCGTATCTTCTCGCCATGGGGCGAGCCATGCCTTGAGATTCTCGGAGAGTGGCACCAGTCGCCGTGCGGCAGTCTTTGCCTTGCTTCCTGCGATCTCGATGTGTCCTCGATCCCACTTGATGTCCTCCCAGTTCAGTCTCGCGATTTCTGCCGACCGGATGCCGGCGAACCCGCCGATGGCAATCAGGGGTAGGATGCGTGGATGGGACGCGATAAGGAGGCGATTCATTTCATCGGGGGTGAAGATTGAGATTTCCTTATCCTGCACCCTAAACGAATCGCTTTGTTCTGCAGCCGTCTTGCGATCGGGGTGGAGGTATCCTTGTTTCTTGGCGAATCCAAACATGGTAACAAGGTTGCGACGGATGCCGTTCTTGCTCACTGGGCTCAATTTTTTGAGCCCATCCAGAAAACGGTTGATGTCGGCAGTCGTCACATCCGCAATGTTGCCGGGGAGCGAATCGCTGAACCGCTTGAGGTTCAGAGTAGCGTGCCGACCATACAGGTCGCTCACGCCTTTCCGTTTGAGTGACTGGATGAACTCAGCGGAGACTTGGGAATTGCTGCGGGTGGCAAACAGGTCGCTACGGTTTGCCGCGTAGAAACGAACGGCGTCCGAGATGGGAATATCTCCCGCCGTGCGTCTGGCACTGACCCATTCCTGAATCGCGGCAGTAATGGTCACGCCGAACTCACTGACGGCACGCTCGCAGTATTGGAGAAGCTCGATGTCGTGGCGTGTGGCTTCGCACGCCTCGGTGCTCCCATTGATGAGTCGGACGGTAATTTGTTGGGCAATCATCTTGGCCTCGTCCATGGATGATAGACAGCGAGTGCGCCGTCGGCCTCCTTCATTCCATGCGAGGGTGTATTGTTTGTAACCGTCCTTGCGGTTGATGGTGTAAATCCGGACTACGGCAATCCCTGTGCCGATCTCCACGATTGAACTGCGACGTTTGCTTTTGCGGGTCATAGACCCTCGCTTTCGAGTCAACTTGTGTGAAATGGCGTGTGGAAAACCTGTCGCGGTTTCCGTAATATCGCCGATGTCCTTTGCGCCACAAGGGTTAGCGGGAATTCTCCCTGAAAATGGCGGAGAGGGTGGGATTCGAACCCACGGTAGCTTGCGCTACTTCAGTTTTCAAGACTGACGCCATAGACCACTCTGCCACCTCTCCTTGATGGTGCGAGATGGAGATTCCATAATCAGGAATGATGAGCTTGGCAAGCAAAAGTGGGGAATTCTGTCTGAGGAGCATGTTTTTCCCTCGACCGGCCTGGCATGCTTTGGTGCAGTGTTGTGGTGCAACCTTTGATCAGTGAAGATGTTTATCAATTTACGCCGGCTCGCGAAAGCATTTTCTGGCCGTGGGCGATGGGGTTGGTAGCAAGGCATTTCATGCTGCCGCGGGCAGGGATTGAGTCCGTGGAAGTTCAGGGTGGGGAAAAAATCCGCAAGGCGATCGATGCAGGTCACGGTATCATCATTGCGCCCAATCATTGCCGTCCCTGCGATCCCTTGGTGCTCTCCGAACTTGCTCGTGAAATCGGCGTGTCGCCATACATGATGGCAAGCGCGCATCTTTTCCGAAGTCGCTGGATGCGTTGGCTGCTTCCGCGAGTGGGGGCATTCAGCATGAATCGCGAGGGGATGGACCGTGAGTCATTGAGGCTGGCGACCAGTATCCTGACGGCCGCGAAACGACCGCTGGTGATTTTTCCTGAGGGTGTGATTACGCGGACCAATGACCGAGTGATCCACTTGCAGGAGGGGGTGTCTTTTCTTGCGAGAAATGCGGCCAAGGCATGCCGTGAGAGGGGCGGCGAGGTGGTGATATTTCCGCTAGCGATGCGATATCATTTCAAGGGAAATTGGCAGGATGCGGTCAAACCAGTAGTGGAAAAACTGGAGCGTCGCTTTGGCTGGAAAAAGATCGGTGGGACATGGTTGGAACGGGTTACACGATTGGGGCACGGCTTGCTGGTGTTGAAAGAGGTGGAATATTTCGGTGTGGTTCAGCAGGGAACTCTCGAAGAGAGATTGGCGCGGTTCATGGAGGGCGTGCTGCAGCCAATGGAAAGGGAGTTTCTTGCGGGGCGAAGTGATGGATCCGTGGTGATGCGGGTGAAAAACCTACGCAAAGCCCTGCTGCCTGAATTGGTGGCTGGCGAACTCGACACCATTGAGCGGGAAAGGCGATGGAAATTGTTGTTCGATCTGGAGGTAGCACAGCAGGCGTATCATTTTCCACCGGACTACATAGCGCAAAATCCCTCGCCCGAGCGTATCATTGAAACCGTGGAGCGATACGAAGAGGCTCTGGGTGAGCCGTTTCCCGTCATTCATGGGCCGATGAAGGCGATTCTCACAGTGGGTGATGCCATGATGGTGGCCCCCAAAAGGGAGAAAGGAACAGCGGATTCGTTGATGGAGGCACTTCGCGAGCGATTGCAGGAGCTTCTGGCATGTGCGCAATCCGAGTAAAATGGAAAAAATCAAAAAAAAATCAAAAAATGTTGACATTCCCCAGGATCGTGATAGATTTTCTTCGTCGCAAGTCGACAAGGCGGTTCGATCATCACGCACTGGGTTTTGGGTTTTTCCCAGGCTTTCTGATCGGACCGCTTCTTTTTTGCCCCCTTTCAGGCGATAGGGCCAAGCGACAGGGGCCAAGCGGAAGAGCGGATTCTGTCTGACAAAAATTAATCTCTAGTTTCCCCTAACTGCTGTCATCAATCAACAGTGGAGGGTGATCTTTTCGCGAGGCCATGAAACACAAAAAAGGCATGGGCTTGCGCCCATGCCTCGATCGTCAGAGACGAGTATTGGAATTAGAAGTTGTAGCGAAGACCCACTTCGTAGCCTACGTTGTTGTCGACGCTCAGTTCGGCACCATATTCCACGTTGTCGAGGAACAAGTAGCGTGCACCACCGTAGATCTCCCAGCTCTCATTAACGTCATAGGACAGGCCCAGAGAGGTTTGAGCGTAGAAACCGCCGCTCCCGTTGCTGCCTGGATCGGCATCAACATTGCTGAAAGCATAGCCGATACCGCCCGTAGCATAACCTTTTACGCCGCAGCACAGTTCGCGCTCAGCAGCAAGATTCAAGGTAAATGGAACGATGCGGCTGTCGCGGCCATTCACGTCAAGATAACCCACTTCGAAGTAGGATGCCAAATCGCAACCAAGCAATTGCTGGTCAAGATTGCGACCGAGGTGCAGCGTATACAGATTCAGATCAACATCGCCTTCCGAAGTATCGGTGTTCGTGAATTGACCGAATGAAGTACCAGCAAACCATTCACCAAGGGTATTGGCAGGAGCGGTCGTTGTCTGAGCCGAGCAAACGCTTGCTGTAAGGGCCGTTGCAATAATAAGTGTATGTAGCTTCATAGCGCCTCAAAGTTGCCATGAAAAATTCTCATGGCAAGAGGAAAATTCATAAAAGTGTAGCATGGGATTTCATTGATGGCGGTAAGCTCGACTCTTGGTTGCTGACAAAAAAAAGGCATGGGCTGTGCCCATGCCTCGATCGTCAGAGACGAGTATTGGAATTAGAAGTTGTAGCGAAGACCCAATTCGTAACCAACGTTGTTGTCAAGGCTGGTGTTGGGTTGACCGAATTCCACATTGTCGAGGAACAGGTAGCGGGCGCCACCGAAGATTTCCCAGTTAGGGGTCACATCGTAGGAGAGGCCGAGAGAGGTTTGTGCGTAGAAACCGCCGTCACCGAAGGAAACAGGACCTGTTTCGATGTTGGTGAATGCGTAACCAATACCAGCGGTTGCATAACCTTTGATACCTGCGAACAGTTCTCTTTCGGCAGCAAGGTTGAGGGTGATGGGTACGATCTCCACGTCAACAGGACCTTCATAGTTCGCGTCGCCTTCCAAAAGACCAATTTCCAAATAAGAGGCCAAATCGCAACCAAGCAACTGTTGGTTGAGCGTACGACCCACATGGAACGTATACATGTTCAAGTCGATTTCCGACTCGCTCGTGAAAGCGCGAGCGTCAGAGTCGACGAATTGACCGAAAGAAGCGCCCGCGAACCAGTCACCGCAATCGGAGCTTGGAGTAGGAGCGACAGACACGGTTTGACCTGCGTAGGCAGTAGCCGTAACGACGGATGCAATTAGTAGTTGTTTAAGCTTCATAGCGAAATCAGTTTGCCATGAATTCATTTAATGGCAAGAAAAAAACCCCGAAAATTTCACATTCCTAAATCATTCACTTTTCAGTAAAAAACAGCATGCTGGAAATTTGAGGCAAAAAACATTTTTTTTCCTACTTGGCAGGCTCGTTGCTTGGATGGTTGCTAATTGTGAAGACACTATTCGAGGGATACAACACGTGGAACGGTTACGACGAGATGTTTGCTCCGGACGGGGAGGTCAGAGGATCCTGCGCCTCTTTGCACCAGATATTCGAGGGACTGACGCAAAAGGAGTTCGAGGAGCGAAAGGCGGCCTGTGACATGTATTTTTTGCGGCAGGGAATCACCTTCAACGTCTATCACGATGACAAAGGCACCGAGAGAATTTTCCCTTTTGATCCCGTGCCCCGAGTGCTTACGGCAGACGAGTGGGAGCACTTGGAGGCGGGATTGACGCAGCGCATCATCGCACTCAACCTGTTTCTTCATGATATTTATCACGATCAGCACATTTTGAACGATGGCACGATTCCACGCATTTATGTGGAGGAAGCCAAAAATTATCGCGAGGCGTTTCGCGGCATGGATGTGCCGAAGGACATTTACATCCACATTTGCGGATCCGATTTGGTGCGAGGTGCCGACGGCCGTTTTTATGTTCTTGAGGACAACGGGCGCTGCCCGTCCGGCGCCTCTTATTTGCTGGAAAATCGCAATGCGCTCAAAAGGGCTTTTCCGGCACTTTTTGAGACATCGGACGTGCGTCCTCTCGATTCCTATCCACGTGAGTTGCTGAACATGCTGCGCTTCATTTCTCCCGTGAGAGAAGGTGAACCCGTCTGCGTCTTGTTGACACCAGGGTGCTACAACAGCGCGTATTTCGAGCATTGTTATCTGGCGCGCGAAATGGGTATCCCGATCGTGGAGGGTCGCGATCTGGTGGTGGTTGACCAATTTGTTTTCATGCGCACCACGAAGGGCCTGCAGCGGGTGGATGTGATCTATCGCCGCATCGACGATGATTTCATCGATCCCGTGGTGTTTCGCAAGGATTCGATGTTAGGCGTGCCGGGATTGATGAGCGCCTATCGCGCGGGGAATGTGGCGCTAGCGAACGCCGTGGGAACGGGCGTGGCGGATGATAAGGTGATGTATACCTTTGTACCGAAAATGATCCAATATTACCTCGGGCAGGATCCCATCTTGCCCAACGTGGAAACGTATCTCGCATCGGAGGCAAAGGATCTTTCCCATATTCTCGAACACTTGCCGGAATTGGTAGTCAAGGCGGCGAATGAATCCGGTGGATACGGTATGCTGATGGGACCTTCTGCTAGCAAAAAAGAGATTGAGGATTTCCGAGCAAAACTGATCGAGGATCCTCGCAATTACATCGCACAGCCCGTGGTATCACTCTCCCAATCGCCCATCTGGACGGGTGAGGAAATGTCGGGTCGTCATGTGGATCTGCGGCCGTACATCATTTATGGCGAGGATGTGAAAATCGTTCCCGGGAGGCTGACGCGTGTGGCTCTGACCAGAGGGTCCTTGGTAGTGAATTCCTCTCAGGGTGGTGGCAGCAAGGACACCTGGGTCTTGCGGGGTTGAGAAAAAATAAGAAAGAGATGCATCATGTTATCACGAGTGGCAAATACGCTTTATTGGATGGTCCGTTATGTCGAAAGGGCCGACAACCTGGCACGGCTCATTGATGTGAATGAGCAGCTGTTGCTGGATTGGGAGAGGCTGGACAGCGAGCGCTTGCGCGATTTCTGGATGCCCATTGTCTGGAGTGCGGGGGATGATGGCTTGTATGGCGATCTTTACGGTAACGGACATAGTGCGGATGTGATCCGTTTTCTCACCGATGACCGCCGCAATCCGAACAGCATTGTTTCCTGCATCGTGCAAGCCCGGGAAAATGCGCGCACGGTGCGCGATCAGTTGTCGGATGAGTTGTGGGAGGAGCTGAATTCCCTCTATCTGTTTTTGAATTCCACCGAAGCGGATAAAATGCTGCGCGATGATCCGCCACGTTATTATGGACTGATCCGTCGATCGGTCTTCACCTTTCAGGGCATCGCTTCATCGACCATTGATCGCAGCATGGGATGGGACTTCATGGATTTGGGACGTCATCTGGAGCGCGCGGACAAGACCACCCGATTTCTGGACATTTCCACGTTCTTGCCCCTATCCACCACGACCTCGTTGCACTGGAATGCGATTGTCCGATCGTGTGGCGCGATCGGTGCCTACCGATCGCTTCATGCGGGAACCGTGGAACCGAAAAAGGTCGTAGATTTGTTGATTTTCTCACGCACATTTCCCCGCAGTGTGCGCTATTGCGTTTCTCGTGTGGAGCAGTGTCTTCACTCCATTTCTGGAACGCTGGCCGGTGATTTCAGTGATCAGGCCGAACGCATCACCGGACAAATCATGGGACGGTTGAATTATGGAATGGTGGATGAATTTCTTGCCGCTGGATTGCATGAGGCGCTGGATGATTTGCAAAAGCAATTCAACGCCATCGGTGAAGGCGTGTTTGAAAGTTATGTTCTGATGCCTCACGTGATCGATACTTCGCTACCTCTCAGTCAGGGCGCTGCTACGGTGCGTGCATGGAAATATCAACAACAGCAGGAGCAGCAATGACTCTACCAGAAGAGCGGGACGAACAAGATGCTTGTCAAACGCGGATTGGTGCGTCATGCACAAGGTTCTCGATGATAGGCACGAAATTGCAAGTTACCCATGTTACCTTGTTCGAGTATGCTTCACCTGTGATTGACAGTGTGAATACGCTGCATCTCGAGCCTCGTACGTTTCCTTTTCAGCGCACGATTTCCTCGACGATCCGGATTTTGCCCACGGCACGCGTGCGACGTTTCAGTGATCTGTTTCAAAACATCACGCATCATTTCGAGATTCCTCAGCCACATCAAAAACTGGAAGTGCAGAGCCGTTTGCGCGTTCACAATTTGCCTTTGGTGATTTCTGAGCGCAGTAGGGCTGCGACAAAAGCCGATTTGGCCGATTCTTCCACGAGAGAGCGGACATGGCCGTTTTTGCAGGACAGTGTTTTGGTGACACATCATTCGGAAATATGGCGGTTGGCGATTGATCTCACCGAGGGCATGGATTCATTGCATCAACGGGCGTGGGCTTTCATGACATGGATCCACCAGAATTTCAGCTACAAGCCCGGTGCCACCATGGTCAATACCCGCTTGGAACAGGCTTTTGCCATCCGTGCGGGTGTCTGTCAGGATTTCACTCACATGATGATTGCCCTCTGCCGGGCGGTTGCACTACCTGCGCGATATGCATCCGGTTACATTTACAATGGTCCTGCGGATCAATTGTTAGGATCACAAGCATCCCATGCCTGGTGCGAGGTTTATCTGCCTTACACAGGTTGGATCGGCTACGACCCGACCAATGGCAACCTCGCGGATGAACGCTACGTGAAAGTCGCGGTCGGCAGAGATTACGACGATGTGGCTCCCATCAAAGGAGCCTACCGCGGCACGGCTCAATGTGCCATGTCAGTGAAGGTGATGGTGGAAAAAATCGATGGGTAAAGGTTTGCTCGCGAGTGAACGCTGGATGGCCGTGCGTTCCGTGCGAAAAAAATCACCATCGGTGATTCTTTGCTTGCAAAAAGCTCGAAGCTCTGTTTTTCTTCGCGCCCCGTTCATTCATGATCGGGCTGTAGCGCAGCCTTGTAGCGCACTTGCCTGGGGGGCAAGGGGTCGTGGTTTCGAATCCCGCCAGCCCGACCACTCAAAAAAGTCATCCTCACTCGAGGGTGGCTTTTTTGATTTCAGGCAGGTCAAGTGGGAAAATAGAGAGCGGGGGACAGGGAGATGGGGAGATGGGGAGATTACCGTGGCGGCGTCTTTCCAAGCGCCCTGCCAAACAAACAAATCGCGGATCTTTCGAGGCCTTCGAGGCCTCGGCGGAGTAGGCAGTTCGCTTCAAAGAACATAGAGGTCAACTGGTGCTTT
>JACCDO011571137.1_pt1 | contig 12437 bp, 9 predicted proteins | sample 7446101 | NCBI WGS metagenome assembly JACCDO01 (sample SAMN15323440, study PRJNA562643) | freshwater metagenome | isolation source: river surface water | place: USA:Blue River Watershed | collected 2017-08-16 | reverse complement strand
GCGTCGTTGGTGGTGAGGTCTCCAGAGATCACGCGCCACGATTCGCCGCGGTCACTGGACGCATGCACGAACTGGCTGCCGTAGTAGATCGTGCGCGCATCGAACGGGTCTTGCGCGATCGCCGAGTTCCAATGGAAGCGCAGCTTCTGGCCATCGGGCGCGGGCGGTTGGATGCCCTTCTGTTGGCCCGTGCGCATATCCCAACGGATCAGCGCGCCGCCTTGCGACATCGCATAGCCCTGCATCGAGTCCGTCGGATCGGGCAGCGTCGCAAACCCATCGCCAAAGCAGACCTCTTGCCAGTGCAGATTGCGGATGCCGCCGTTCTCCCAAACAGTCGATGGGCCGCGCCAACTGCCGTTGTCCTGCAAGCCGCCGTAGACGTGGTAGGGCACGTCGTTGTCGACTGCGACGTGATAGAACTGCGCGAGCGGCAGATTGCTGCAGAAGCGCCACGAATGGCCGCGGTCTTGGCTCGTGTAGACGCCGCCGTCATTGCCGATCACGATGCGGCGCGGATCCATCGGATCGATCCACAGCGCGTGGTGATCGGGGTGCGCCTCGTTCCAGCCGACGAGCGTCGAGAACGTGCGACCGCCGTCGGTCGAGTAGTCGATCACCGTGTGCAGGTTGTAGACGCGGTTGCTGTCGCGCGGATCGACGCGCAGGTCGCAGAAGTAGAACGGGCGCGGGGCGATGTCCTCGCTGCTGTTGCGCGTCGAGAAGCGGAAGCCGCCGTCATCGCTGCGCAGCAGCACGTTCTTCTTCGCTTCGACGAGGCAATACACGACATCGGGTTCGCTCGCGGAGATCGCAAACGAGCTGCGGCCGAGGTCGCCTTCGGGAATGCCTTCGTGCGGAGCGAGCTTGTTCCACGTCTTGCCGCCATCGAGCGAGCGATGGAGGCCTGAGCCCTTGCCGCCGCTATGGAAGTCCCACGCCGTGCGACGGTGGTCCCACATGCCTGCAAACAGCTTGTCGGGATTGCGCGGGTCCATTGCGAGATCGCAGCAGCCCGTGCGCGCATCGACATAGAGCAGCTTCTGCCACGTGGCGCCGCCGTCCTTAGTGCCAAAGACGCCGCGCTCGTCGTCATCGCCCCACGTCGAGCCGAGCGCCGCGACATAAGCGATGTCGGGATTGGTCGGATGCAGCGCGATGCGATGGATGTGCTCCGTCTTCTCGAGTCCGAGCTTCTGCCAAGAACGGCCGCCGTCCTTCGTACGGTAGATGCCGCGGCCGACGCTCGCGCTGTTACGCGGATTGCCTTCGCCGGTGCCGACCCAAACGATCTCGGGCGTGCGCGGGTCGATCGCGATGGCGCCGATCGACGTGACGTCTTGGTCATCAAAGACGGCTTCGAAGCGAACGCCGCCATCGGTCGACTTCCACACGCCGCCCGACGCAGCGCCGACCCAGATCGTGGTCGGATCACCGGGGATCGACGCGACGGCGCCGATGCGGCCCGACATCGCGGCGGGTCCGATGCTGCGCGCCTTCATGCCGGCGAGCAGCGATGCATCGAGCGCGTCCGTCGACGCGGCAGTGGGCTTGGTTGCGTCCTGCGCCAGCGAGCATGCCGCGGTCAGCAGGGAGACGAGAGCGATCGTTCGGAGCGCCATGTGCGCGCACCATACGGATGGCGCGCGCGTGTTGCGCGAACGCAGTTGGCGAAGCGATCAGCGGCCGCCGTCGGCGGGCGGCGCGATCTCAAGAGGCGCGTGTTGGCCGTGCGAATGATGCGGCGCTTGCGGCGCAGCGGGCGGCATCGGAACGGGCGCCACGTTGGACGGCTTCTTCGTGCGCACGCGACGGACTTCGACTGGGGCTTCCTCGGTCTGCGGCGCAGGCGCGGGCTCTGCCCGGTTCCACGCGCGCGGCGGCACGCCATCGCGTCGTTCATTGAGGCGGTTCCTCAGCGCTTCGATCAAGCGCTCGACCTCGGGGTCGTTGCGCCAGTCCATCGCGCGCTCCATGAAGCGATCGCCTTCGGGCATCCCATTGCGCTGCATGCGTGGTGCCATGCGAGTGTCCGTGTAGTGAAGGTGCTCATCCATGCGCTGCTCAAAGCGACGGCGCGCTTCGTTGCGCATCTCGTCCATGCGAGGCTGCATGCGGTCGCGGAACTCCTGCCGACGCGGGCCATCGTTGCGTTGCGCATCGCGCGCCTTTGCCTGCTTGCCGCACATCGGGCACTCGCAGTCGCAGCACTCGTCGTCGCGGACTTTGTCATCCTTCTCCATGCGCATCTCGCGCACTTCGATGCGGCGACCTGGCAGGCCGTTCTCGTCCGTCATGAAGACATGCATGTCTTCTTCAGTCGGTTGCACCTTGGTCCCGCGCCACGTTTGTGGCACTGGCGCAATGGGGCGGCCTTCGACGACGCGACCTTCGACGGGCTGGCCTTCGACAATCCGCGTCCGCATGACCTTCGGGGACTTGCTTAGGCCGTCCTTGGGCTTCTTCGCTTCGGTCACGTCTTGGAGCACGACTTCCATCTGCTTGCCTTCGACGGGTTCGGAAATCACGAACATGGGCTGCGTCGGCGCGGCATCGCTGGTGACGTCATCGAGCACGACTTCGCGTGGCTGCTCAGAGGGCGGCACAACGCGCGCGGCGCGCATGGAAGGCTTCTTGCTTTCGACGACGGCAACGTCGCGATCGCTGCCCTTCTTGGCCTCGGCCATGGCCTTGGCGATCTCCTTCTTCGCGTTCTCTCGGATGCGCTGGATCTCAGTGTCGACGCGCTTCTCGATGCGCTCGACGCGGGCCTGTAGTTCGCGCTCGCGTCGCTCTTGGTCGGCGCGTTCTGCTTCCTTGTCCTTCTTCTGCTTCGCTTCGGCAATCGAGGCCTTCTCAGCCGCTGCGCCTTGGTCGGCGGCGGAGTTGGCTCGCGCCTTGAGCTTCTCGACCAGCGCGTTGAGTTCCTTCTGCTGCTTCTTCAGCGCCTGGAGCTCTTGCTCCAGCTGCTCCTTGTGCGCGCGCAGCGCGGGGTCCTGCTTGGCGGGATCTTGCGGGGCCGCCGTCGTCGCGAGCTCGTTCGACTGGGGCGACTGGGCGAGACCCTGCGCCGACGTGGACGCGCAGGAGAACAGAGAGGCGCCAGCGATTGCGAGCGCAGCGAGTGAGGGGCGAATCATGCGAGAAGGTCCTGTGGAGGTTCGGGCCAGCGGCGGCTTGCTACGGCCGATGGTGCCGTCCGAACGAACGAGATCGGCGATTCTCTCCAGAACCTTGCGAATCGAAAGCCGCGACTCAGCTCACGACGTCGAACCACGGCCATTCGCCGTGGCGCAGCGCAACGAACTCAGCCGAGCCACTCGAAGGAAATCGACGCGTCGATGTCGGGGTGCAGGCTCTTGTGCACCGGGCAGCCATGGGCCGCGTTCTCGAGCAGCTTCTTCTGCTGCTCCGTGAACGGGCCAGGGATGCGCACCACGACGGGCAGGCGGCCAATACGGCGCGGCGTCTGCTGCATGTGCTTCTCGACGTCGGCGGTGGCGCCTTCGAAGGGCAAGCTGTGGCGCTTCGCGACGATCGCCATCGTGGTGAGGATGCAGGTCGCAAGCGCGGTGGCGACGAGATCGGTCGGAGAGAAAAACCGGCCGAGCCCTTCGTTGTCCTTCGGCGCGTCAGTGACGAGTTGGGACTGCGACGGACCGTGGGTGGCGCGGCAGGAGAGGCCGCCTTCGTAACGAGATTGAATCGAGACCATAGCGATCGATGTGGGGCGCCGCAGCGTAGCTGAGGTTGCGCGAACGTCGACCCGGCAATTGCGTGCGATCACCGCGCGGCGAACGGACCTTCAGGCCGACAGCGTCTCGTAGGCGCGTTGGATCGCCTTGAAGCGCTCCGCAGCTTCTTGCTGCGCGACGGGACCGAGGCGTTGGTGCGCATCGGGGTGAAACTTGCGCACGAGCTCGCGGTGACGTTGCCGGATCTGTTCCTTGCTCGCGTCGGCGGGCAAGCCAAGCGTCTCCAGCGCGCGATCGCGCTCGGTGCCCATGCCGCGCGTCGTGCGATCGTTGCTGCCGTTCGCTTGGCTGCGCGCGTTGCCGGATGTGCGCTGCTTGTTGTTGCTGCTGGCTCCCGCACGTTGTTCGCCGCTCGTTTTGCGCGAGGACATCTGCGCGTAGTCGAACAAGAACTGTGCGTAGCGCGGCGAGAGGCCGAAGGCTTGCGCCACGCTCTGCAACGCGCGGAACTCCGCTTGGTGCAGCGGGCCGTCGGAGAACGCGACGAGGCAGCACCACGAATACAGCGTCGAGCATTCGCTCGCGCCAAAGCGCATCGCGAGCGCTTCGGCGAGTGGCCCGAGATTGCGCGGCGGCCTCGCCGTTGCGGACCACGCGTCGATGTCTCGTCGGATCTGCGGCGACGCAAAACGCGTGAGCATGAACTGTCGCACGAGTTCGCGTTCGCGAGGACCCGATTCGCCGTCCGCTTCTGCGATGCCGAGCAGCAGCAAGAACACTTGCTGCTCGGGGCTCGCGCGCACGAACGCTGCGTGTTCTGCGCGTTCCCACAGCGATCCGAGCTTGTGATCCACCGACAAGCTGCGCACGAGCGGCGCGACCGACGTCGCTGCGGTGACGAATGCGAGCACGCCGAGGATGCCGTCGATCGCGCGGAATGAACCCGAGCCCGCGAGTTCGCGCAGCAAGCCCGAAGGAGCTTCTGCGCCGCAAGCGAGCAACAACGCCACTGCGCCGCCGAAGCGAAGACTCCAGTACGCGGTGGGCGTCAGCATGAAGCTGCCATCACGAAGTCGCGTTGGTTGCGAAGAACGCGGCGCATTCGCGACCGACGATCTCCGCGGACAACGCGCTTGGCCGCAGTTCGCGCGTGATCGCGCCGTACGCCTGCTGCGACGGCACGCCGAAGTAGAGCTCTGGGATCGGCTCCGTCGGCGCATCGACGCACCAACGCGCGCCATCGCGCGGCGGCTCGAGCGCATCGAGGCGCGCGCACAGCGGGCGAAGGTCGCGGCGCAGCGGCGCGTGGAACGTCAGCAGCTCAAACCAACTCTCGGTGCGATCGTGGTAGCGATGCAGCGGCCCTTGTGCAGTCTCGACCGTGTGCAACACGCGCCACGCGCCAGCGAGCGTGTTGAGCGTCATGCGCGCGATGGGCGAACGAGTCGTCACATGCGTGAAGCCGAGATGAAGGTGCAGCGTTCGCTGCAACGCGCCGCGGCGACACGCATCGATCTCGCTCGTGATGCGCGCTCGCTCGTCTTCGAACAGCGGCGAGAACTCCTTGGGCACCGCGAGCACGTCGCGCGCGTGCTCCAGCAACCAGCGGTAGCGAGCGATGGACTTCTCGGCGCCGGACAGCGAACGGAACTGGGACGCGATCGGCGACGCGGGGTCCGCGAGCCGCGCGATCATGCGGTCGATGGCGAACGCGCGCGGGGACACCCACGCGCCGAAGTCGCCGGTCGCGGCGGCCGCGAGCAGCAGCTCTTCGTGCGCGAACGCGAGCTCAGGCTGCAGCACGGCGAGCAGCGAGCCAAATCCATCGGTGTCGTAGTGGTCGTTGAGGACGACCTCGGCGCCGCCGAGGAACTCGCGCTGCTCCTCGGCCGAGGCGCGCGCGTAGGACATGCAGATCGACGTGCTGAGGTCCTGCTTCCACTTCGCCGGCGTGCGGTTGCCCGGCCAGTGGCTGAGGTTGGGGCCGCTCGGCGTCATGCCGTCGACCGACAGGTGCAGGTCCGGCGTCGAGGCCGCACCGAAGAACCCGAGTTGGAGCCGGGGGCGGGAGGATGGGTCGAAGGGAGGCATTGTGGGAGCTTGGCGACCGTCCTACCTGTTCGCGCGACAGCTGCTGCGGACGCCCCCGCGAGACGGCGCCCGCTCCACGAGGCGGCTGTCGGACACGAGAGAGCGAAGAGTGGCTGCCGGCCGTCGGGGCGACCTGACGGCCGGCTTTTTTATCGGGCCGCCGAGGGGGCGCCAGCCATCGGTCGGTGGCGCGGGAGTGACCAGTCGTTCTCCACCCTTGCAAAGCATGCGGCTCTGGCTAGAGTCCGCGCCCCTCCTTCACGGAGGAACCCCCGGCGTGGGGGCGTAGCTCAATTGGTTAGAGTACCGGACTGTCGATCCGGTGGTTGCGGGTTCGACCCCCGTCGCCCTCGCCACACAAGCCCGACGGCAACCTGTTTGCCGCCGGGCTTTGTTCTTTTCTGGGGGCAAGCCGCGGCGGGGTGAGGCGGATTCGCGGCGCTGTAAGGGATTGGAAGTGCGGCGCTTGTGGCGCGCTGCGAGTGGGGCTCTCGGCCCCAGTCACGGCCTCAGCTCGGTCGGCCCGCCAGCAACCGAACGACGTCCATCGCGGAGACGACCCCCAGCAGCTTGCCCTTCTCCGTGACGAACGCCCGGTGCACATCGCCATCGATAAGCGCACGGCAGACGGTGCGCAGCGAAGCGTCGGGGGACACCGCGACCACGCGGTCGGACATCCACTCCGAGACCAGGGTCTGGCCGAGCAGCTCGGGGCTGTAGTCCTCCTTGCTCTCGATCTCCTCCTCCTCGTCGAACTCGTCCGCCTCGACGCTGGTCGTGACGACGCGAACGGCATCGCCGGGGCGCGTGCGGACCCGGTCCTGGTCGGTGTGTTCGGGCTGCGCGATGTCGGTCAAGGTCAGTGCGCCGATCAGGCGGCCGTCGTTGCGCATGACGGGCGCGCCCGTGATGCCCGCGTCGCTGAGCGCCGCGAGCGCCGCCTCGATCGTGTCGTCCGGCGACAGGGTCACCAACTCGGTGCGCATCAGGTCGCGCGCGGTCGCGTGGGAAAGCGTCGTCATGGCTACCTCAAGCCTCGATGGTGAGGCGGTTGTCGACTTCGGAGACGCCCGGCGCTGCCCACGCGGCGTCCTGCACAATGTCGCGCTCGGCCCACGAGTGGACCTTGCCGCGCAGCACGACGCGGCTGCCTTCGACGTCCGCGTTGATGCCCTCGGCCTCGACGCGCGCGTAGCGATGCAGCGCGGCGTTGAGCTTGCGGCGAAGGTCGATCGGGGCGATCGACGGCGAGACGCGAAGTCGATTGATGACGGACTTCACGCCGGTGAGTTGCTCGACCGTGTTCTCCGCGGCGCTGCGTTGGTAGCCGTAGCCGACTTCGCCTTCGAGCGTGACGCAGCCGTTGGTGACGGTCACCTGCACGCGATTGTGCGGCACCATCACGTTCCACTGCAGCGCTTGCACTGCGGAGCTCGCGATGTCGGCGTCGTCGCGCGCTTGCAGCCGATCGAGATCGACGACGAGCTCGTTGGCGATCGCAGAGACGCCGCGGACGCGCTTGGCCGCGCGCTCCGCGATGTTGCGCTCGACGAGATTGCGAACGTGGCCGGTGAGAACGGCAACGCCCTTCTCGATTGAGATGCCGATGCGCGAACTGTCGAGGCTCGGCTCCCACTGCAGTTCGTCGAGGATGTCCTTCTGGAGCGTGTTCTGTGCGGTCTTCATGGCGATGTCGTGTGGTGTAGGGCCGATTGGCGAACGCGCGCGGCGTTGTGCCTTTGCGCTTGCTGCCGATCGCGCATGGGACGAACGCGCGGCATCGACGAGTCCGCAGTGACGCATAGCCCCAACGCGAAGACGGCCCATGGAGCGCGCCGGATGCGAACACTGTGCGCGCCGAGCGGGCGACATGGCGGTCGCGGGCAGGCTCTTGTGCGCACGTGGGTCTCTAGCGTCCGCGGCTTAGATCGACTGCATCCCAGCGTCGGATGCTCCGACGCGCGCAACGAGTCGAACATGCGGAAGCTCTCCTCCAATCGGATCTCCAGCCAGAAGGCCCGACGCGTCGAAGGCGGTGGCCTCGATGCTTACGCAGAACTGCACAAGCCAAGCGGCGTCGCAGTCTGCAAGACGTGCCGCGCCGTGCACGAACGCGGCAAGTGGCGATGGTCCGACGTGCCCGAGGGCGCAGAGGCCGCGCTGTGTCCCGCGTGCCGTCGCATTGAGGACCGAGTGCCTGCCCATGTGCTGCGGCTCGATGACATCCCTGAGGATCAGCGCCAGGAGATCGTCGCGATGATCCATCACACGGCCGACGAAGAAGCTCGGTTGCATCCGATCGAGCGCCTGATGTGGGTCACGGACACCAAGTCGCGCATCGAAGTGGCGATGACCGGCGTGCATCTCGCGCGGCGACTGCGCGCGGCGATCACGCGCAGTTGGCGTCGGCGCTTTGTGTCGAAGCCAGGCGCCGACACGACCGTGATGCGCTGGAAAGACGCAGAGGTTGCGAGCTGAGCGGATCGCTTCGCGGCGCGTAAACAGACGATAGGTGCCTTCACCGCGTTTGCGTGAAGGTTCCTACGTCATCCTTCTGCTAGCCGTTGCTCGCCGTCACCGTTCTTCGCTCGGCGTCTCGGTTGCGCGCGGCTCGTGCAACTTCACATTGCCGCGCATGCGCGCGACGCAGTCTTGCAGTTGGCGGCGAACCTCGTCGAAGGTCTCGTGCACGATCAACTCAGGCCTCTGGATGCCGTGCGGCTGCGTCTTCACGCGGTCCACGATGATCTCGTGGCCCGGCAACGTGAGGCGAACGCGCAGGTCAAACGGCTTTGCGCTGCGTTGATGGCGATGCGGCAGGCTCGCGGTCACGTGACAACTGGTGATGCGATCGAACCAGTGCTCGAGCTTCTCGGCCTCCGCCCAACAGGCGGCGCGGATGGTCTCGCTGACAGGGATGCCGTGAAACGACACGGTGAGCGGCACTTGCATGCTGTGCTCGTAGGCCGCGCGGCGGACGCAAGCACGGAGTCGAAGGGAGTAGAAGCAGCCCAGCAAATGCGGCCATTCGCGACGCCGCATCGCTGCGTCGCGAATGCACGAAAGGCGCGGCGTCAGGTGCGACGCTTCTTCTTGCCCTTCTTGCCGGGCAGCGCCGCTTCGGCCGTCGCTGCGGCGACCTGCTTCTGCGCGAGCTCGAGCAGCGTCTGTTGGCTGCGCACGGCGACTTCGTTGGCTCCACGCATGATCCGCTCGCTGCGGCCGTCCGCGAGGATGCGGTGCGACTTGACGTTGTCTTGCAGCGAGAGGCCGAGCACTTCGTCCATCAAGCGCTTCTTGATCTGCGGGTCGTTGACCTGCACTGCGACTTCGACGCGACGGTCGAGGTTGCGCACCATCCAGTCTGCCGACGACAAGAACACGAGGGGCTGGCCCGCGTTCTCGAAGCAGTAGATGCGGCTGTGCTCAAGGAAGCGGTCGATGATCGCCGTGACCTTGATGTTGTCGCTGAGCCCGGGCACGCCAGGGCGCAGGATGCACACGCTGCGAATGCAGAGTCGCACTTCGACGCCGGCGCGCGACGCTTCATAGAGCGCGAGCACGACCTGTGGATCGGCGAGGTTGTTGAGCTTGGCGCGAATACCCGCGGGCTTGCCTGCCTTTTTGTTGTCGATCTCCTTCTGGATCAACGCGAGCACGCGATCGCGCATCGTGAAGGGCGCCACGAGCAAGTGCTCCATCGGAGGCACGCGCGCGTAGCCGGTGATCATGTTGAACGTCTCGGCGACTTCTTCGCCGACGTCCGCGCGCGCCGTGAGCAAGCCGACGTCGGTGTAGAGACGAGCCGTCGTCGGGTTGTAGTTGCCCGTTCCGATGTGGCAGTAGCGCTTGATGCCATCGTCTTCGCGGCGCACGACGAGCGTGGTCTTCGCGTGCGTCTTCATGCCGACGATGCCGTACACGACGTGCACGCCTGCCTTCTCCATGCGGCGAGCCCACTGGATGTTGGCCTCTTCGTCGAAGCGCGCCTTCAGCTCGACGACGACGGTGATCTGCTTGCGTTGCTGCGCCGCTTCGATCAGCGCGTCCATCATCGGGCTCTTGTTGCCCGCTCGATAGACCGTCTGCTTGATCGCGAGCACCTTGGGATCGCGAGCCGCGAACACGACGAAGTCCTCGACGGTCGAGAACGACTCGTAGGGATGGTGGAGCAGGATGTCCGCGTCGCGCAGGTCCGCGAACATCTCGTCCGCGTTGGTCCACGCGACGGTCTTCACCGGTTGGACGGGCGGATCGCGCAGTTCTGGGTTCTCTGCGCTCTGGTAGAGCTCCATCACGCGGCCCAGGTTGACCGGGCCATCGCAGTAGTAGACGTCCTCGTGCTCGATGCCGAATGCGCGCACGAAGCGGTCGACGATCTCGGGGTGCGCGCCGCGATCGATCTCGAGGCGCACTGGCTCGCCGCGGCGGCGCTTGACGAGTTCGCGTTCGATCGAGCTCATCAAGTCCGTCGTCTGCACTTCATCGACGTCGATGTTGCTGTCGCGCGTGACGCGGAAGCTGCACGAATGCAGCACTTCGAGCCCGGGGAACAGGTCCTTCAGCCGCGACTGCACGATGTCGGCGGTGAATACGCACACGCGCTTGCCGTCTGCGTCGGGCAATCGCGCAATACGCGGTAGCACGCGCGGCACTTGCACGACGGCGATGCGATGCAGCTTGCGCGACTGGCGCGGGTCGAGCAGCAGCACCGCGAGGTTGAGCGACTTGTTGAGCAGCACCGGGAACGGGTGTGACGGATCGACCGCGAGCGGCGTGAGCACCGGGTAGATCTCGCGCTGGAAGTGCCCGTCCACCCAATCGCGTTGTGCTTGCGTCAGCTGGTGCGTCTTCTTGACCTCGATGCCCGCCTTCGCGAGCGACGGCATCAGCGTTTCGTTCCAAGTGCGGTGCAGCTCTTCGAGGAAGCTGCGAGCTTGCTCGCGCACGCGTTCGAGTTCTTCCTGCGGCTTCAGTCCATCAGGGTTCTCGCCCTGCAGGTTGGCGTCGACGAGTTCCATCACGCCGGCGACGCGGACTTCGAAGAACTCGTCGAGGTTCTGGCTCGCGATGGCGAGGAACTTCAATCGCTCGAGCAACGGCACTTGGTCGTTGCCAGCCTCCGACATCACGCGGCGGTTGAACGCCAGCCACGACATCTCGCGATTGCCGAACAACACGGTGCGGTCGATCGAGGCGAGTGGCACGCCTTCGTAAGACACCGGTGCGCCATTGCGCGGCGGCGAGCTGTCGCCGCCGTTGGGCGGAGTCGCAGCGCCCGCGCCCGTTGCGTCACCCGCCGCTGACGATGTGCTGGAGGCGTCGGTTACGGCGGGTGTGCTCGTCACGTCGCCCGGGTTGGCTGATCCGCTCGCGCCAGGGGCCGCGTTGCCCTCGGGCTGGCGATAGAGGCGCGGCGCTTCCTCAGGAAGTCGTCGTTGCGGCTCGAACGCGAAGCTGAAGTCGGTCATGGCAGGGCGAGGATTGCACCCGGCAGCCCTGCTGCTTGGCAGGGGGCGGGGCCATCTTCATCGACTCTTCTTGTTCCAGTCGGGGACTGCCGCAATCAAGAAGTCGCAACCTGCGTCCGATGCATGGGTTCGGCGCGCGTTTCTCGCGCCGCAAACCAACGACGCCACCGAGGAAGAGCGCGTGTCCCAGAACATCCAGCAACTTCTCCACGACATGGTCAAGGCGGGAGCATCCGACCTGCACATCAAGGCGGGCAACTTCCCCGGCCTTCGCATCGACGGCGAAGTGCGCGCAGTGGAGACCGCGGGACGCCTGTCGCCCGAGGACACCGCCAGCCTCTGCCGTCAGATCATGACCAACGAGCAGTGGGAGCGGTTTGCTCACGACCACGACCTCGACTTCTCCTACGCGCTGCCGGGAGTCGCGCGCTTCCGCGTCAACGCGCTGACGCAGCGTGGCAGCGCAGGCCTCGTCATCCGGCAGATCCCCGACAAGATCCCCAACGCGCGCCAACTCGGGCTGCCGCAGATCTGTCTCGACCTCGCGAGCAAGCCGCGCGGCCTCGTGCTCGTCACGGGCCCGACGGGATCCGGTAAGTCGACGACGCTCGCGGCGATGCTCGACTACATCAACGAGAACGAGCACGGGCACATCCTCACGATGGAGGACCCGCTGGAGTTCGTGCACCAAGACAAGAAGTGCTACTTCACGCAGCGCCAGGTCGGCCAGGACACCGCGTCGTTCCGCGAAGGCCTGCGCCGCGCGTTGCGCCAGGATCCCGACGTGATCCTGATCGGCGAGATGCGCGACCTCGAGACCATCTCGATGGCGATCACCGCGGCGGAGACGGGCCACCTTGTGTTTGGCACGCTGCACACGACGAGCGCGATCTCGACCGTCGACCGCATCGTCGACGTGTTCCCGACCGACGCGCAGCAGCAAGTGCGCGTGCAGTTGTCCTCGACGCTGCAAGGCGTGATCAGCCAAACGCTGGTGCCCAAGGTTGGCGGCGGCCGCGTTGCGGCGCGCGAGATCCTGATCGCGACCGACGCGGTGCGTTCGCTGATTCGCGAAGCGAAGACGGCGCAGATGCTCAACCTGATGCAGACGGGCCGCGCCGCAGGAATGGCGACGCTCGAAGACCAACTGCTCGGCCTCGTCGCAGAAGGGCTCATCACG
>JACCDO010195701.1_pt1 | contig 12437 bp, 12 predicted proteins | sample 7446101 | NCBI WGS metagenome assembly JACCDO01 (sample SAMN15323440, study PRJNA562643) | freshwater metagenome | isolation source: river surface water | place: USA:Blue River Watershed | collected 2017-08-16 | reverse complement strand
TGCAAGCTTTGGAGCAGCGGGAGGAGTGGCAACAACTCTTCTTAAAAGCAAACGGTTAGTTAAACTAGCGGATCATTTTGGATCGGTGAGTGCGAAGTTTTTAAAGACTTCAAAGAGTGTGTTTGATGAAGCAGCAGTTGTGGGGGAGAAGATTGTTGATGGTGCACGGAAGTTAGGGCTTCAATCAAAAGGGGAAATTCAAGGGGTTGTACGTTTTTTAAAGAATACATTGGGTAATGAAGTTGGAGCAATTGGAAAAATAGATGAACTCCTCGTTCAAGCTGGTGGTAAAAATCTAAAGGCATACTCGGAAGCAACAAAAGAGTTAGCAGAATCAGGTGTTAAATTATCAAAAAATGCTGATGAGTTTCTTTCTAATCAAGTCCTTCACGGTGATCAAATTCGGGGTAAAGGTACTAGCTTTGCTAAAGATGATTTAGTTCGAGTTGGACAAAAATATGATGATTTGACCTCAAAGATGGATGATGTTGTTCCTGTTAGAGTCGAAGCTGCTGTTTGGAGGGCCGTACCTGAGACAGTGAAAGATGGAGCTGGTAATATTGTGGCAAGAAATACTGATGAGACGGTTTTTAACTTCCACAAGGGAACTAAAGTAGGAAACGGTAGATATTCTCAACCAGGAGACTCTGCGCTTTATACTTCAATGGGTAAAAAAGAAGATGCTTGGCAGACGGTTATGGAAGAACTTGGAGACCATGCTAATCAGGACTTAATTTTAAACTCAAAGCACTACGAGCTGGATAAAGTACTTGATTTGACTGACCCTGAAACACGCAAAACCTTAGGGGTGACAGAGGATATGCTTCGAATTGAGGATATTGTCGTTAAGTATGAGTTGACTCATCAGCTTGGAAATATCGCAATAAAGAAAGGGTTTTCTGCAATTAAAGCACCATCTGCACCAAATAAAGGTGGTGTAAACCTAATTATATTCAGGGATTAAATATATGAAGTTTATAACAGGAAAAATAGAACACTTATTACTCAATAGAGGCATTTATGATTCTCTTGACCCTCTTGTTGAGATTTGTAGTAATATAAATAATTTTTTCATTCTATTGAATGAAATACAAATTAAAAGCAAATTTAAGACTTGGGATAGGTATCGTGCTTTAGGAGCAGTCGCTCACGTGATAAATGTTCACCCATCAAATGAACATAGTGTCACCTTTACTCCAAATGAAAATCAAGAGAGTTTCAGAAAATTTATACAGTCTTGGAATAGGCTTAATTTAAAAAACATTCCATTTGAGGATTGGTCAGACCTAGCAGAAGAAGGAATCACTTTACTGAAAACACTCATTGATGAGAATAAGTTAGAACGATTCAAAGATGACCAACGTTATAAAGATTTCATGAAAAGATTTATTCAAAGGCATGAAGACTTGAGGCTAAGTGGTAAATATCCTGACCTTAACGAATTAATGGATGATTAATTGCTCGGTGCTCTTTTCTTGAATTCCTTCTTATAACTCTGTTATCAAACTCAACTTTTGCTACAGTAGTATGGCGATGGCGGGGGAAGTTAAATGATATTTAGAAGTAAAACTAAAATTAAAGAAGTAGTCGATTTACAAACAGGCAAAGTTATCTTTCCTAAGCAGTAGGTGAATAATGAATGATATTAGAAATAGATTGCTAGATTATTTTTCTAAAAGAATGCTTGAACTCTATGAGGTTACAGAAAATCAAGCAAGATTCTTATTTGATAGATGGCACGTTATTGATAAGTATGATGACTTAACGATAAAAACATTTGTAGAAAGTAATGAAGTTAGAAAGGTTTTTTTTATCCAACCAGAAATAAACATTGTTAAAAAATATACGCTTGATGAACTAAACAAGATTGGCATACAACTTAACGAGGTTGATAAAGACAAACATATCTATAGAGATTCTAAAAACAACTTCCTCTGGGAAGAAATTTATCATGGGATGGCAGATTGTTGGAGTGAATTTTATAAAGTCAAAGACCCTATTCCAGATGACAACCATCTATTGTAAGAATCAAGAACAACCACCATCGCCTGGGACTACTCGAAGTAAAATTCGTGTTTTTTTATATTTCTTTGATTCTTCTTTTCATTCAACTCAACTCTCATAAGGTATCCCTCCAGATGGTTGTAGATACAAAGATGATATTTATACCAGTTTAAGAACTCCTTATGAAACTGCAGACAATGCCAGAAAGTATGGTTTTATAAATGGAGGGAAAACTCTTTGCGACGTAAGTGAATGGCTAATCAATAATGATGCAGATCTTAGAATGAGTATCAAATATTATAATAAAGATGAATTAGAAAGGAACAACAATAATTTAAAATTAATTGAAGATTTTATAGAAAGGGCCACACTTAAAGATGGCAGTAACTTTGTCACAAGAAAAGCACCTGCAGTTGGAAATAACAATGGTGGTGGCATAGAGATTGTTACAACAAAAGACAGTGTGAATATAGAAAGTCATACTACGTTGGATTAAATTAAAAATTAGGAGTTATCAATGTTTGATATTTACAAAGAGACTGATTTGTTAGTTGAGGATTTAAAGAAGGCAAAATACGAAGAATACAGTAATTCAATAATAGAGGCAAAGTTATCTGGGAGTGTTGCTAGTGAAATTCTAGGTCTCGTTTTAGAACAATTAGAAAGGCATACTGACGAAATAAAACAAGAAGATATTTATTTGATGGAAAAGATTAAAAGATTAGAGATTGAAATTAAAAAGGTTTTAAAATTTGAGTAAAGAAATTTCTATGAATTGTCTTTGAGTAGATAAGAGTTTTATGGAAAGGTTCTGTGTTTCATTTGAAAAATTAGTAAATTATGATCTAAACGAAGTTATTTGAGGTTTCTAAAAGACATGTATTGTAATCAATAAGATCGTTTTTATTAACCATACCTTTTCATTCATTTTTTCCGACATTTGAAATTAGGTAATTCCTTCGTTTACTGATCTTAAGTTAAGTAATTTGTGTCGTAATTTTTATATAGTCTCTGGATTTGAATTTGAACGCATGCTAATGATTTTAAATTTTTAGGAATCAGTGATGCGATTTTTCTTCCTCTTCTCCATCCTTTTAAGATCAACTACTTTTGCTAGCTTCGAGAACTGCCGTCTAAGAGCAATAGATGGAGATCCTCCTCGCTATATCAATGTTTGCAAGATTTCCCTTGGAGAGATGAACCAAGGTCCTCTTAGTAAAATTCAAACACAATCTGGTAATACAGTTGCAGATACGTTTAGAAGTAGTATTTATTTTGAAACTGTTTTGGAAGAACCTCTTAAAGTGTATCGTTTATACGGAGGGGAAGCTGGTGAGCTTGGCAGTTATTGGTCAAGAGTAAAACCAACTGGGCCAGGACAGGCCACTCTAGATGCAGCTCTGTTACCTAACTTTAGAAATAGCGCTCAAAAAATAGCAGAGGTGACAATCCCAACTGGAACTAAAATATTTGAGGGTGTAGCTTCGCCACAAGTTATTCGCTCTGCTGGTTATAATATTAAAATTGGGGAATTACTCGGAAATGGTAGTCAAGTCTACATCGACACAATGATTGATAAAAAAACGTGGAACTTTGTTTCAAGAGGGTTTTTCGAATGAAGATAAATAACATAAAAAATTGGCTAGATAAATGTAAGGATTCGTGTTTTGCCATTCAATTACCAAGTGGATGGTTGGGTCGTCCTTTAGATAACCAACACAGATTAGAAGATTATAGTATAGATACAAAAAAAATCAGCATTAAGTTTGATGAGGGAAGAGAATTAATTATATATGATTACGCAAATACGACTTTTGAAGTGGACCAAAATAATAATTACCTAGTAAAATTTAGTTCATTTTCTAAAATTGAGTTTCATTGGTTTCCGTACGATAAGAGTATTGCTGATAAAACTATCCAGATATTTAAAGATGGAGAGCTAATCCTATACGGCAAATACTTTAGATAGATCATTTGATATCTCAATAGCTCTCACCTAAATTTTATACTGCTGAATATTGAATTAGGTGAATTTTTTAAATAGCTTCTGGATTTAAACACAGACGTATTATACTGATTTCAGATAATTTAGAAGTAATTATCCTCAACTGTCTAAAAACTGCTCTTTCCTAGAAAAATTTATAGGCCAAATAGAATATTTTTCTGGCGAATGATAACTTATCCCAAAATAGAGGATCAATCATGCGCTTTTTTCTACTCATGCTAGTCATTTTTAATATTTCTTGTTCTCAAAAAACGGAAGAAACTCAAGAAACTCAAGAGATTAAAAAACAAAGTGAATCAAATCCACAAAAGAAAATCCTTCCTACTAGTTTTGAACATTGCCGTTTAAGGGCCATTAATCAGGAACAACCGAATTATATTAATGTTTGTAAGACTTCAATCGGAAATTTGACATTAGATGACTATCTTCGCTCCTTAGATCTCGGATCAGAATCGACTTTGGAGTTTAAAATTATTGAAGAGACCGAGTTTTTATCAGAGGACATCTATCCATCAAGTCTCGCCAAAGTTGATCTATCACAACTTAGTGAATCACTAAAACGAATAGCTCAATTAGGCAGGGTGAGTGTTCCCAAAAAAGGATTACTATCTAAAGATCAAAACGATTCTTCTAATTCAGTTAATGAGCAAATTAGGCAAATTAATGAGGCAAGAGATAGGCTTCGCCGGGAGAGAGAGTTAAATAGTAATTTAGATGTTTTAAATAATTTAAGATCTCATTTAAGAAGTTCAAATCCTATAAAAAGGGTGGGAATTATTTCTTTGATGGAAGCCCTCAGTAGTAAGAAAGAATTTGATGGTGAATTCGGTGAGGGGCATGAGGCTTTGAGAGAAAAAATGAGATTAATAGAAGTTGATGATATCAAATCATATAAACTTATAGGAAGTTTTGCTCAAACCTTTCTTCGCTCAGAGAAGGAATATAAAAAGGGTGACAGAGAATTTGCTTTGGAGCTTTTGCGATTAAGTGAAAGATTATTAGATGTGGGCCTTGGTTTAGACCCTGGAAGTAAATTAGTTAAAGACACATTTGAGCTGACTTTTGGCCAAAATATAGTAACGAGAGAAGAGCTGAGTATTGAAGATCGTGGACTTTCTTTGGCAGGGGCGAGTATTGCGATTTTGAATAGAAATAAATTATCTAAAATCGCTGATCATTTTGGAGCAGTTAGTGCGAAATTTCTTGGAACACCTCGAAGTACATTTGATCAGGCGCTCGTTGAGGCAGAAAAAATAATTGGTTCAAAAAATTAAAAAAAATAGGCCTGCATTAACTGATTTAAATAATAATCACTAGAAGCTTTCTTTACCTCTTTAGTTTAGGGGATTGTCTGGACAAATATTGTCCATATTAATTTATAGAATGACATATAATAAACGGGATCCCATTTTAAAAGGCCCCAAGATGTCTTCACCTCGCTATCTTACAAAATCTCGATTTAAACTTGGAAAAGACTGTCCAACGAAGCTCTTTTATACCAACAAAAAAGAGTATCCCAATCAGAATATGGATGACCCCTTTCTTGAAGCCTTGGCAGATGGCGGTTATCAAGTAGGGGAACTTGCCAAGTGCTATTATCCAGATGGCGTTGATGTGAGCACCTTGGATTATGAAGAGGCCTTACGACAAACAAATGAATTATTAAAAAAAGAAAACGTTGTCATATTTGAACCTGCCATCCGGGTGAATAATCTTTTTATCCGAATTGATATTCTTGTCAAAAATGGTAACTCTTTTGAACTCATTGAAGTGAAGGCAAAATCTTTTGATCCAGAAAAAGATAATCAGTTCCTAAATAAGAACGGAACTATTGTTTCAACTTGGCTTCCGTATTTTTATGATATTGCCTTTCAGTATTATGTTTTAAAACAGAATTTCCCAAATTCTCACATTGAACCCTATCTCATGCTTGCTGATAAAAGTATTCCTTGTGGATCGGAGGGGCTTAATCAGAAATTTAAAATTGTTCGTGATGCTTCAAATAGAAAAGGGGTTAAGGTTTCAGCGAACCTTTCGAAGGAAGATTTAACTCCAAAGATTCTCACTAAAGTTTCTGCTCTTGAAATGATTGAGCTTATTTTTGATGGAAAGGAAACCAAAGATTTAAAGATTCGCTCATTTGTGGAAGAGGTGAATTATTTTGCTAAGATGTATGAAAAAGATGAAAAGATTCTTTCTCCAATTGGATCCCACTGCAAGTCTTGTGAATTTACCTGCACTTCTTTGGAAGAAAAAGAGAAATTTAAAAGTGGCTTTAAGGAGTGTTGGAGTGCGAATCTTAATTGGAAGGACTCTGATTTTTTAGAACCAAATGTCTTAGAGGTATGGAGTTCAAGAAGAAAAGATAAATGGATTGAAGAAGGAAAAATTAAATTAACCGATCTTTGTGAAGAGGATATTGGTCCAAGTTCAAAAGGGGAACCAGGACTATCGGCGAGTCAGAGACAATGGCTTCAAGTGGAAATGGCGCAAAAAAAATCCAGTGATTTTTTTCTTGATAAGCATGGACTTAAAATGGAGATGAATTCATGGAAGTTTCCTCTGCATTTTATTGATTTTGAAACCTCTATGGTAGCGATCCCTTTTAATCAAGGTAGGCGTCCCTATGAGGCGATTGCCTTTCAGTTCTCTCATCATATCGTTGATGAGGAGGGAAGAGTTGAGCACCGAGGTCAATATCTATCGACCAAAAAAGGAGCCTTTCCGAATTATGATTTTATTCGAGCACTAAAAAAAGAATTGGATCAAGATGAAGGAACTATTTTTCGCTATTCTCCCCATGAAAATACTTATCTTAATTTGATTTATAGGCAACTGATAATAGATCAAAACCCCATTGCCGATAAAAATGAACTGATTGAGTTTATTAAAAGTATAACTTATTCCTCGGAGGGAGGTCTTGAGAGGTGGGATGGGGAAAGATGTATGGTGGATTTGTGGGAGATGGTTAAAAGTTATTATTATGATCCAGCGATGAGAGGATCAAATTCAATTAAGCATGTGCTACCAGCGATATTAAATTCATCAGATTATCTTAAAGAGAAATATTCAAAACCGATTTATGGATCAATTCATTGGATAAAAAGTCTAAATTTTTCGGATTGGGTTTGGATTTATGAAAAAGAGGGAAGGATTCAAGATCCTTACGAGAGGCTTCCAAAACTCTTTCAAGACGTCTCAGATCATGACTTTAAGATTTTAAGTTATGAGGATGAACTTCGAAATGGGGGAGCAGCGTTGTCGGCCTATGCTCGTATGCAGTTTAGTGAAATGAGTGATTATGAGTACAAAGAACTCTCTGCAGCTCTCTTAAAGTACTGTGAACTCGATACCTTGGCGATGGTGATGATCTATGAGGCGTGGAGAGAGTGGGTTAAATAAATCAAAATTTTCTTAATTCAATCTTTAAATTTCTTTTCTTACTTCGCCGATAAGAAATCGATATGTATAGAAAGTTTATTTTTCTTATTTTAATTAGTTTTAGTTCATTCGCAGATGAATGTGGCCCTGATATCAATTTAACGGACAATGACCAGTGCTTGGGAAATTATCCTCCGTTATCCCAAGGAAATACAAGTAACTGTTGGGCTTTTGCAACGGCAACTCTGGCCGATGCACATTTAAGATGCACAAATAAAATGAGTCTTTCTTCTCGTATATCACCATGGCCAATAGCTTTGGGAGAAAATGAACATCAAATATTTGAAAATAATATTAATCTAGAAGCTAGTCAATGCCCTGGTCAGTCTCTGTCTTGTTATGAAAAAGGAGCTCCCCAAATTGAAATTCTTACAGCTCGTTCTGGAAACATTATCAACAACGGAGCATCAATTTCCGCAGGGGATAAAATTTTACGGAAAAAAATGAAAGGGGAAGTTTGCGATCACTATAAACTTGGTCTTACTGATGTAAAGGGAGCACAAGAATTTTTTAGCTCGTTGAGAGAAATTTACGAATCAAAAAATTTTGAAATGGGAGTTTTTACGAGGGCAAGAAAAGAATGCATGAAGGAGCAAAAGGAATACGATGAGAGTTGGTGGACAACTAAAACATTTCTCGATTTTATGGAAATAACCCCTGAAAATAATGTACATTGTATTCGCATGAAAGAGTACTATTCCGAAATTGTTACTGCTTTAAATCAGAGCATAGATTCTAAATGCTCAATATCAACAAATTTAGATAAAGAACTTATTACTTGGACAAAAAGTTTAATTAATGATGTCGCAAATTGGGAACTTCAAAATGCAGATACTTTTGTCAACAATTGGATTCAAAAAAGGTGTGCGGCGAAAGGTGCAACAAGTAGAATTCAATTACCACCTTTGAAACAAGTCAGCGGAAGTGATCAGAACATTAAGGCAATCATAGAGGCACAGTTAAATAAAGGAAAACCCATTGGAGTGGAGATTTGTGCCAAAGTTCTTCTGAAACCAGATTTAAATTCTAGTGGAATATATCAACGAGGTCCAAATTACGCTTGCAGCAAAAAGACTTGTGATTGCTCACCTCATGCGCTGGTTGTTGTTGGGAGAAAAAAAGTAGGAAATGGTTGTACCTATATTTTAAGAAATTCTTGGGGAACTGGATGTGATGGATATAACCCAGGATATGTAAAAGCTGGGCTTTGTGATCCTACAAATGGAAATATTTTAGTACCTGAAAGATTACTTTTAAAGGATACGATTAATACGGCGTTTTATGATTAAAAAAACAATTTTAATTTTCTTTTATGCCATTTCTTCATTTCTTTTCGCCAAAGAAGAAGGGCGTCTTTTTTCAGGAATACCACAAAAAGTTTCCTATTTCATTGCTGGAGAAGAAGTCGTCCTTTTAAAATTCGATTCAGATGTATTGGTTAGTGAAACTTGTTTTCAAAATGGTAAGAGTGATTGTGATGCTTCAAAAGCTACTGTCGGAATTTATCCTCAAACAGTTTCTTCGGCAGAAAGATCTGGAGGAAGACAAGCAAGTATGATTATTTGCGCAGATTTAAACAAAGGCACTCCAGTGATTGGAAGACCTGTTGATTCAATGGCAGAGACGTCATTTTGTAAGCTACCTGATGGAACTTATCTCTCTGGTTCAGCCTACTCAAAGGCGATCTATCTTAATTCAGAAAAAATGGGCGTAAATGTGAAGGATTCCTCGAAAGAAATTTTTGAAATATTAAAAAAGTAGATAAATGAAAAAATGTCCTGCATGTCAGCAGAAGCTCGAAGAAAAATTAACCAAGGCCGAAGTATTAGTGGATATATGCTCAGGATGTTCTGGGTATTGGCTTGATCAGGGAGAGTTAAATTTTTTTTGCAAAAGTAGAAAAATTCTTTTTGATTACGATAAAAGTGGACTGCTTTCAAAAAAAATCACAAATAAAAATTGTCCGAAGTGTGAGAATACGAAACTTCATCAAGGAAATCTTCCGGGCTTTTCATCTACAGTTGAAGAATGTTCAAAATGTAAGGGTCTTTTTTTTGATAAAGATGAATTGATTAAATTAAATCATTCAAAATTTATGAAAGGGTTATTGAAGGCCACTTACATTGAAAAAAGTTTTGTTCCAGTAAAACTATCAAATCTATCTTCTCTTGGTTTCTCCTCACTTCTAACATTGACTTTTTTGTACTCTCTTCTTGTTGGATTTATTGTTTTTTTTGTCGAGTTTGGATTGTTAAAATCAAATATTGGAATCCAATTACTTCTTTTATTTGTCCTCATTCAATTTCTTCTTGGACCTTGGTTACTTGATTTGAGTCTTAAATTAATTGGCTCTCTTTCATGGGTCAGCCTAGATCAATTACCTCCTCAATTTGCCAAAGACCTAGTTAGTTTGTGTGAGGATAATCATTTGCCAATTCCAAGAATTGGAATCATTGAAGATGGCTCTCCTCAGGCCTACACTTATGGAAGAACAACTCGTGATGCGAGAGTTGTTTTCTCAAGGGGGATGTTTTCAATACTTACACATGAAGAGCAGAAAGCAGTCTTGGCACATGAATTAGGTCATATTAAACATTGGGACTTTATCATCATGACATTGGCCCAACTAGTTCCTATTATTTTTTATCATATTTATAGAGTTCTCTCCGAGACTAAACGTTCTCGGAACAATAGAAAAGGAAATGGATCAGTACTGATTATCGCCTTAATTGCTTATATCTTTTATTATATTTCTGAATATGTCGTTTTATTTATATCCCGCCTTAGAGAATACCATGCAGATTATTTCAGTGTGAAAGCGACTAAAAATCCAAATGCTCTTTTAACTGCTTTAACGAAAATAGGTTTAGGCTTGGCCGTCAACAGTGGAAACCTTGATGAAAAAGAATCAAAAAAAATGTTGGATAAGAAGAAAACTGTGCAGGCCATGGGGATCATGAACATCGCAGGATCGAAATCTCTTCTTCTGGCGAATGGGAATGATCAAATAGATGAATTTGGAAGGGAGAGTTTAAAAGAGGTTATGAAATGGGATTTTTGGAATCCTTGGGCCACTTACTATGAGCTTCGTTCAACTCATCCTCTTCTATCGAAAAGGATTATTGCTCTTTCCAATGAAGCTGTAAAAATGGGACAGGAGCCATTTGTCATATTTGATCTCAAAAAGACTGAATCATATTGGGATGATTTTCTTTTTGATCTCGTGATTCTTGCTCTTCCATTTTTGTTTGGAGTAACCGGAATTATCCTAAGTTTATTTTTGAATGATTTTAGTTTTCATCTTGATATTTTTAAATATTTAAAATTTTTCTTAGTTGGTTTTGGGCTTGGTGGAATGATTAGACTTGAATTCATCTATACCTCTGGAACATTTCTTCAATCTACGATTGTCGCTGTCTTAAAAAAGATTAAAGTTTCTCCTGTTAGGTCATACCCTGTTAAAATAAAGGGAAAAATCATCGGCAGAGGTGATAGTGGAAATATATTTTCAGAGGATTTAGTTCTTAAAGATGATTCGGGTCTTATTTTTTTAGATCATGAGCCCTTTGGATTCAATTTGTTTTTTGCACTTAAAAGATTTCATGAATTCCAAGATGAAGCCGTTGAGGTTGAAGGTTGGTATAGAAGAGCGCCGATACCCTATATTGAAGTAAAAAAAATAACAAGTGCTCAGAATAAATCTCAATCTTATACAAAGATTTATAAAGAAATTCTCTACCTTCTTCTTGTTGGTGGCGCTCTTTTTATTCTTCCCTAGTTATTTACAAACTTGTCCAGGTACATTTCCATATGGGTAAACTGTCCAAAAGCATGAGCTTCCAATTTGTAAACGCTGTGTTGGATGTGGGCCGAATTTTCCAAGCTGCGTACAACAATAGCTTCCTAAATTTGTTTGAGGCTGATCTGTTGAAGTGTTTTGACTCATCGATAAAACTGTTTTTCCGAATTGCTTAATTTTATCTCCGGCAACCACTTCAGCATTACTTAAAACGACCACTCCTTTGCCGGTTTTTGTGTTAATTTGAGTGTAGCTAGCATACCCCCAGGCAAGACCTGTATGAAAAAGATCTGAGGCCGTTTCCAACTGCCAACCAAGTCCATAGATATTCAGTGGAGAACCAGGACATGCGCCATGGGCAGATTCACGCGGGAGAATCGTTTTTATATTAAGAAATCCTTTTGAAACAGCGATCAACCACTTTGCCATATCTTTTGCCGTTGAAACCACACCACCGGCACCTGACGCCCACTCACGATAATATGGTTTTAGATTTGGAATGTTGTATGCATTGTGACCAATTTCTACATTCCCAGGGATCACACCCCCTTGATAATCTGTATCAAACATTTCAAGTGGAGAAAAAATAGCTTTTTCTAGATATTCTCCAAACGACATTCCAGATGCTCTTTCAACGATTAAAGACAATAAGATGTAATTCGTGTTGCTGTATTGAGAACAACCTATTCTCATCCCCGGTATAACCCCATGAAGTTGAGAAAGAATGGTCAGATCAGAAGTAGGGCCAGACTGGGGTTGATAAATAGTTGTAGATAGAAATTCAGTCAAAGAAGTGCGGTGTTGTAGTAGGTCTCGAATTTTAAGATTACTCCATAGGTTAAGTTCAGGAACAAATTTAGTAATTGAATCTTCAAAACTTAATTTCCCTTCGTTATATAGTGAAGCAATAGCTGCTCCGGTGAGCTGTTTTGTGACAGAAGCAAGAAGAAAGCGTGAATCTCCATCGACCTCAAGTCCTTTACCAGCACCAGTTGCAAAACTTAACTTCCCTCCATCTACGACAGCAACAGAGAATCCTGTTCCTTGGGGCTGATTTGATCCGGCCTGTCTCACTAATTGTTTTACGCCATCTGGAATTGAGGCGAGAACTTCTTTTGATGAAAATAAAAATAAAGATGATAAAACTACGAAATTAAATAATGTGTTGAATTTCATTTAAGAGATCCT
>JACCDO010263456.1_pt1 | contig 12438 bp, 13 predicted proteins | sample 7446101 | NCBI WGS metagenome assembly JACCDO01 (sample SAMN15323440, study PRJNA562643) | freshwater metagenome | isolation source: river surface water | place: USA:Blue River Watershed | collected 2017-08-16 | reverse complement strand
CCCACCTGGGTGTAGACCGCACGCTTGGCGCCGCCCGTGGGGGCACTGGTCGCCAGCATGACGTACTCGGTGAGACGGCCGAGGGTGCCGGCCGAGTCGTACTGACCCATCCAGTAACCGGTCAGGCCCTGGTGCGAGGTCGTGGTGACAACCAGCGGAACAGAGGCGGCCGAGCGGAAGCTCGATGCCTTGGTCTGCAGGGCGTTCAGCAGGCCCTTGCGGGTCAGGTCGGGGCCGGCGGCCTTGATGGCCTGGGCCAGGACGTAGGCAGTGTTCACTCCGTAGTAGGTGTAGAAGTTCCACGGGAGGCCACTGGCCTCGACGAGGGTCTTCATCTGCGAGACGTACGGGTTGCCCAGATCGGTAATCGGGGTGAGGAAGCTCGGGGTGTACATCTTGTTCATGAGCTTCGTCGCCGCGGCGCCGAGGATGCCCTTGATGATCGTGGGCTCTGAGCCAACCGAGGTCACCATCCAGGTCGGGGCGAAGCCGACCTTGGCCGACGTTGCCAGCAGTGCGGCGGTGGCCTGGGTGATGCCGAAGAAGGTAACCAGCTGGCAGCCGGCCGTCTTCATCTTCACGACCTGCGAGGCGAAGCCTGCTGCAATGTTGGCCGCCGCGAAGGAGGTCGTCGTGGTGAAGTCCATGCCTGCAGCCTTGAAGCCATTCGAGGCGTCAATGCCGAAGTCGCCGTCCTGGTACATGAAGCAGCGCTTGAGGTTGCTCAGCTCAGGAGTGTTGGTGATGTAGTACGCCATCGCCTTCGCTTCGACCGCGTAGGACGGCAGGTACGGAATCGTGGTCGGGTACTTCTTCACGTTTCCGAACTGCGACGCACCGGTGTTGATGAAGACATCCGGGACACCGCGCTTGTTCAGGGTGTCGATGACCGTGGAGTGCTGGTCGGTGCCGAAGGCTCCGTACATCGCGAAGATCTTGTCGCTCAGCAACAGTGAGCTGGTCTGCGACTGCGTGGTGGCCGGGTTGTACATGTCGTCCTTGGCCACGAACTTGATCTTGCGACCGTTGATGCCGCCGTTCTTGTTGACGTAGTTGAAGTACGCCTGGGCAGCCTGCGGGATGTAGAGGTAGCCGGTCGAGGCCGGTCCGGTCTGCGGGGAGGTCGAGCCGATCACGATCTGGGTCTTGGTCACGCCGGGGTCGGCGGCCTGCGAGGGCATGGCGAAGCCGACGGCACCGACGGCGACAGCCGCGGTCGTGGCCAGGCCCTTGACGAACAGCTTCTTCTTCACGTGCACTCCTTGGCTTTGGTGACCCAACCCCTGCTCTCGCATGTAAGCCGCGTCACCTCTAGGTAGCCCGAGGCTAGACCCACGGGGGCGTCGGTGTCCTGTCTTTGCTACCGACGGGTAGCAACACGGGAGGTCAGGCGTCGCCAGCCCGACCCCACCAGGCCCATCACTCCACCCGGAGCGATCAGCACCACCACCACGAGCAGCAGCCCATAGGCGAAGGTGGGCAGGTTGTTGGTGACCTGCTCGCTCCAGCCACGCTCCCCGGAAACATCGGAGACCACCACGGGCAGACCCACCAGGAGCACAGCGCCGATCACTGCCCCCATGAGCGACCCGCGGCCGCCGAGCACCACGCCGACGAGAAGGGAGAGCGACAGGGCGACCCCGTAGGCGCCTGGGCCCACATAGGTCAGGATCTGGGCGAACACGGCACCGGCGAGGGCGGCGAACAGGCTGCTGACCACGAAAGCCGAAACCTTCGAGGCTGCGGGTGAAATGCCCGAGAGGGCCGCGGCGATCGGGTCATCTCGCACGGCTTTCCAGACCCGACCTTGGCGACCGCGGACCAGGTTCAAGGCCACGAAGCCCGCGATGCAGGCGACCGCAATCGAGACCGACGCCTGCCACTGCTCAAGGACGAAGCCCACGTCGGCCACGGTGCCCGACGGGGTCGAGGAGATCGCCGAGGCCGAGGGAACGGGCACGGGCTCTGCCGACGCACCCGAACCGGCACCCGTGACGTCGTCAACAGTGAGCATGTCATCAGGCGATGTACTGCCCGTGACATCCGAGGGAGTGAGTACGTCCTCAGATGCACCCGCCCCCGTGACGTCGTCGACAGTGAGCATGTCGCCCGGCGCCGCCGACCCTGTGACGTCATCCACCGTGAGCATCTCGTCCGTCGAACCCGCGCCCGTCACGTCATCGACAGTGAGCATGTCGCCCGACGATGCGGCATCAGTCGGCTCGGTGGTACCCGACAGCGCTGCCTCGAGCGCGGCAGCATCGCTCTCGACGGCCGCGTCGACTGCCGCCGCAGTATCAGCCGCGTATCCACCCTCGGGATACGGAACGGTGAGCATCAAGCCCTGACTGCCGCCGAGCAGCCCCGGGAAACGCGCGGCGATCGACGGCAGCCCTACGGCGATGCCGAGGGTGAGGCCAGCAAGATACGGCCCGCGCAGACGCGCCGCGAGCATGCCGATGATCAAGCCGGCGATCACTCCCCCGAGTCCGGCGAATATCACCGACCACACCGCATTCCACTGCATGCCGAGAATCGGCACGGTCTGCCAGTTAAGGCTGGTGACGGCGAAGACATACCCGCCAACGGCCATGAGTGCGCCGTTACCCAGTGACACCTGACCGGAGAGTCCGACCAGGATCACCATGCCGAACATGGCCGTGGCATACATCGCGGCAAGGGCGAGGTAGTAGCTCATCAGCGGCTCGACCATCACGTTCAGTCGAGACAGGACGAACCAGATCAGGATGAACAATGGAGCGTGAACGAGAAGTCGTGAGTTGCGCAGCCAGAGGGGCATCACTACACCGCCCTCGACTTGCCGCGACCGAATGCGCCGCCGGGCCTGATCACCAAGGTCAGCGCGAGAAGTATCAGCACGACGATGGGTGCATCGCCTGCCTCGCCGTATCCGGTGACAAGGGCGAGCACGAGGCCAGTGCCAATGCCGAAGGCCACAGCGCCGATCAGGCTGTCGAGACCGCCGAGTACAGCCGCGGTGAAGGCGAAGATGAGCAGGATGTCGAAGCTGTTCGGCGACAGGCTCGCGGTCGGCGCGATGAGAACGCCCGCCACGGCACCCACCACGCCGGCGAGTGCCCAGCCAAAGGCCAGCATGCGATTGACGCGGATGCCCGAGAGCTTGGCGACCTCCGGATTGAAGGCCGAGGCTCGCATCGACAGGCCGAGGTTGGTGCGAGTGAAGAGCAGGGTGAGCGCCACCACGAGAACTGCGGTAACCGAGTAGACGAGTACGTCGTACCAGGAGATCGGCCAGATGCGACCACCGATCTCGAGGCCGTTGTTAGCCACAGGCGGCGGGAAGGACTGAGGCTCGCCGCCCCAGATCATCGCGGCAAGCGCCTGTAGCGAGATCAGCACTCCGAATGTCGCGATGATCGAGCCCGAGGTATCGAGCCTTTGCACCGGGCGAAGGACGAGGACGTAGGCGACAAGACCGAGGATCGCACCTGCGGCGAGGCCGGCGACCAGACCGAGAATCCACGAGTTGGTCGCCTGCTGCACGGCGAGAGCGATGAATGTCGTGAACATCGCCTGCCCCACCTGAGCGAAGTTCACGATTCGCGTGGAGCGCCAGACCAGAACGAGAGCGAGCGCGAACAGGGCGATAACCGCGCCGCTCGAGAAGCCGCCGAGGAGATAGTCGATGAATGTCGTCATGTCAGCACCTACGAACCCAGATACGCATCGCGTAGTTCGTCGTCGGCAGCAATCTCTTCCGCGCTGCCGACCCGGACAACCGTGCCGAGGTTCATGATGATGCCGGTGGTCGCGACGCGAAGCGCCGTGACGGCGTTCTGCTCGACCAGCAGCACCGCGAGATCCTTCTCGCGCGCGAGCTGGTTCACGAGTTGCAGGATCTGGGTGACGATCAATGGGGCGAGGCCAAGTGACGGCTCATCGAGGAGGAGGCACGTCGGATCGCACATCAGTGCGCGCCCGATGGCGAGCTGCTGGCGCTCGCCGCCACTCAGGGTGTCGGAGCGCATGCGCCGGCGCTCGGCCAGCACGGGGAACATGTCGTAGATCTCGGCCGATGTTGCCTTGCGCTCCGCACTCGGACGCCACAGGCCACCGAGGTGCAGGTTCTCCTCGACGGTGAGCTCGGGAATCGTCGATCGGCCCTCGGGCACGAGGGCCATTCCGGAGCGCACGATGTCCTCCGGCGAGCGGCCCGTCACCTGCACGCCATCGAGTTCGGCTGACCCGGACTCGGGCTTCACCAGCCCGGCAAGGGTGCGCATGAGAGTGGACTTGCCGGCGCCATTTGCGCCGATGACCGCGGTGACCTCGCCGCGCGGAACCACGAGGCTCACCGAGTCGAGCGCGCGGACCGCACCGAAGCTCACACTGAGTTGCTTGACCTCGAGCATCAGCTGGCCTCCTCATGGCCGAGGTATGCCTCGAGGACTGCGGGGTTATTGCGGATTTCCTCCGGCGTGCCCGAGGCGATGACCTTGCCCGCGTCGAGTACCCAGATCAGATCGCACACATTCATGACGAGATCCATGTGATGCTCGACCAGAAGGACGGTTCGCTGCGGGGTCCAGCTGCGAATCAGCTGACCGAGTTCAGCGATATCTCCGACACTGACGCCGCCTGCCGGCTCATCGAGCATGACGATCGACGGGTCACTGACGAGTGCGCGAGCGAGCGCGACGCGCTTTTGTACCGGATAGGGCAGTTCGGATGGCAGACGATCACGTGCGTCCGAGACTCCGAGTTCTTCCATCACCGCAAGTGAGCGTTCGCGAAGCCGCGCAGTACGCGAATCTGCCCAAGGCATCGCGAGACCATCGGCAATGATGCCGGTACGTATCGATGACGAACCGCCGAGCATGACGTTGTCGAGCGCTGACAACGTGGCGAAGAGTCCGACTCCTTGCAAGGTGCGTGAGACGCCGAGCTTGGTCAGCCTCTGCGGCCGGATCCGCCGCTGCACAGCACCGTTGATGGCGACAGTGCCCGAATCTGCGGAGAGGAATCCGGAGAGCACGTTGAACACTGTGGTCTTGCCTGCGCCATTGGGCCCGATCAGGCCCGTCACCGAACCCTGAGGCACGTCGATACTGACGGAGTCGAGGATCTGCAGCCCCGAGAGACGAATCGAGATGTCGCGCAAGGAGATCGCCGAGTCGACCGGCACCCCGCTCATGCGGCTCCCCTCGGTGATCATGTCGCGTGCTTTCACGCGGTCCCGCCAGTGTGTCGTGCACGGAAAGTCGGGTCAATCGGTTTGCCGCAAAAGAAAGGAGGGGCAGCCATGGGCTGCCCCTCCTTGCACTGTCGCGAACGACTAGATGTCGTCTTCGACGGTGAGGTTCTTGACGCGGTTCGAGTCGACCTGCACGCCCGGACCCATGGTCGAGGAGAAGGTTGCCTTCTTGATGTAGCGGCCCTTGGCTGCGGACGGCTTCAAGCGCAGGACCTCGTCGAGGGCTGCCGCGTAGTTCTCGACAAGCTGGATCTCGGTGAACGAGGCCTTGCCAATCGGGAACTGCAGGTTGGAGTGCTTATCGACGCGGAACTCGATCTTGCCGCCCTTGATGTCGTCGACTGCCTTCGCGACATCCATGGTGACGGTGCCGGTCTTGGGGTTCGGCATCAGGCCACGGGGACCGAGCACCTTGCCCAGCGTGCCGACCTTGCCCATGAGATCGGGGGTGCAGACGGCGGCGTCGAAATCCGTCCAGCCGCCGCGCACCTTCTCGATGAGCTCATCGGAACCGACGAAGTCGGCTCCCGCTGCGCGTGCTTCGTCAGCCTTCTCGCCGTTGGCGAAGACCAGGACCCGGGCGGTCTTGCCGGTGCCGTGCGGAAGGTTGACGGTGCCGCGCACCATCTGGTCGGCCTTGCGGGGGTCAACGCCCAGACGCATGGAGACTTCGACGGTGGGATCGAACTTGGTAGCGACGCCTGCCTTGACGAGACGAACGGCCGAGAGCGGTGAGTACAGCTCGTCGGCATTGATCTTCTCAGCGGCGGCGCGGTAGGCCTTGCTGCGCTTCATGTTCTGCTCCTTCGCAGTGTGTGGTTAGTGAGCCGCGCTGGCTCTCCCACGTGAATCGGTGTGTGGGTTTCCGTTAGGAAACGGTGATGCCCATCTGGCGAGCGGTGCCCTCGATGATCTTCATCGCGGCATCGATGTCATTGGCATTGAGATCGGGCATCTTGGTGGTGGCGATCTCGCGGACCTGATCCGAGGTGATGGATCCGGCCTTGACCTTGTGCGGCTCGCCCGAGCCCTTCTCCAGGCCGGCGGCCTTGAGAATGAGGCGGGATGCCGGCGGGGTCTTCAGGACGAAGTCGAAGGTGCGGTCTTCGTAGACCGTGATCTCGACGGGGATGATGTTGCCGCGCTGGGACTCCGTGGCCGCGTTGTAAGCCTTGCAGAAGTCCATGATGTTCACGCCATGCTGGCCAAGTGCAGGGCCAACGGGCGGCGCGGGGTTAGCGGCGCCTGCCTGAATTTGGAGCTTGATCAGGCCGGCAACCTTCTTCTTCTTGGGTGCCATGGTGATTCGGGTCCTTACCTGTGTGATGACCTCGCGAGTTCCCCGCGAGGGTCGTGCTGCCCGCCGGATCGTGCTCGACGGGGTGGTGCCTTCCGTGGGTCACCCCGCGGATGTCGTGCCATGCAATCTGCGGGTTACCCCGCAGAAGTTCAGGAGTTCTTCTGGATCTGGTTGAAGGCCAGCTCGACCGGGGTCTCGCGACCGAAGATCTCGACGAGACCGGTGACCTTCTGGGCCTCAATGTTGATCTCCGAGATCGAGGCATGAAGGGTCGCGAACGGACCATCCACCACGGTGACGGAGTCACCGATAGAGAAGTCGATCTCGATGGCGGGAGCGCTGGATGCTGCGCCGCCCGAGGCTGCGGGGGCTCCCGGTGCACCGGCCTTCTTCTCGGGAACCGGGGCGAGGATCGCCACGACCTCATCGAGGGTCAGCGGTGCCGGCTGGTGGCCATGGCCGACGAAACCGGTGACACCCGGGGTATGGCGCACGACGCCCCATGACTCGTCGGTGAGTTCCATGCGCACGAGCACGTAACCGGGGAACTTGTTACGGCGCACGAGCTTGCGGACGCCGCCCTTGATCTCGGTGACCTCTTCCATCGGGACCTCAACCTGGAAGATGTAGTCCTCGACATTGAGGCTGACGACGCGGCTCTCGAGATTGCCCTTGACCTTGTTCTCGTAGCCTGCATAGGAATGGATCACGTACCAGTCGCCGGGAGAGATACGCATCTGCTCCTTGAAGGCGGCGACGGGGTCTTCGTCCTCTTCCTCCGCGATCTCATCGGCAACCTCGGCAGCGACCTCGGCCTCTACCTCGATAACGGCAGCATCGACGATCAGCTCAGCGTCAATCTCGGCATCGAGTGCCGCGGTGGTCACGACATCCGCAGCCGCCGTCTCGGCGATCTCCTCGGCGGCGGACAGCACAGCGGCGGCCTCTGCCTCGAAGTCATCAGCAGCGAACTCTTGGTCCAGATCGGACACGGCGGTCATTCTCCTTAGTAGACGAACAGGGCGGGGGAAGTGAGCGAGATCATCCGAAGATGAGCAGGACTCCCTTGGTGAAGATGAAGTCGAATCCGGCGATGATCGTGGCAATCACGGCGACGAACACGATGACGATCGTCGTGTAGGCGATGAGCTCCTTGCGGGTCGGCCAGATGACCTTGCGCAGCTCGACGATGATCTGGCGAATGAACAGCGCGAGGCGCGAGAAGATGTTCCCGCGCGAACGACGCGCGTCTGAGCTCGAGCGCTCTGACGTGTCGGTGTCTGTCATGACTGCCTTCTCTTCGTGAACCTGAGTACTGCTGGTGGTGCTACCTGCCGTGCGGTCGCATGACCGCTGCGCAGGGCCGGAGGGACTTGAACCCCCAACCCCCGGTTTTGGAGACCGGTGCTCTGCCAGTTGAGCTACGACCCTTTGTGAGGAGAAGTCGACTGCCTTTGGGCAGGCTGCCGCCAAGCTTCCTTACGGAGGGGTGAGTCTACGGCCCCTCGGGAAGGACGGTCCAATCGGGCATATCGGGCTCCCCGAGGCCCGTCGATCACTCCAGTCAGATGCCCGATCAGCACACTCGGGGCGGCCTGGAACAATGGGCACATGACCTCACGAATCTCCTCCCGGATCTCCTCCATTACCGAGTCGGCCACCCTGGCCGTGGACGCGAAGGCCAAGGCACTCAAGGCCGCCGGTCGGCCCGTCATCGGATTCGGAGCCGGCGAGCCCGATTTCCCGACGCCCGACTACATCGTCGAGGCGGCCGTGGCGGCCTGCCGAGTCCCGGCGATGCACCGCTACACGCCGGCGGGCGGCTTGCCCGAACTCAAGGAGGCGATCGCGGCCAAGACCCTGCGCGACAGCGGCTACTCGGTCACTGCGGCTCAGGTCCTGGTGACCAATGGCGGCAAGCAGGCGCTGTACAACGCCTTCGCCACGCTGCTCGATCCCGGAGACGAAGCGATCCTGCCCGCCCCCTACTGGACCACCTACCCCGAGGCGATCCGCCTCGCAGGCGGCGTTCCGGTCGAGGTCATGACCGACGAGACCAGCGGGTACCGCGCAACCGTCGACCAACTCGAGGCTGCCCGCACCCCGCGCACCAAGGTGCTCGTCTTCGTCTCGCCCTCGAACCCCACCGGAGCGGTGTACTCCCCGGCCGAGGTCAAGGCAATCGGCGAGTGGGCCCTGGCCCACGGCATCTGGGTCATCACCGATGAGATCTACGAGCACCTCGTTTACGGCGACGCCGAGTTCAGCTCGATGCCCGTTCTCGTGCCGGGCCTGGCTGACACCTGCATCGTCGTCAATGGCGTCGCGAAGACCTATGCAATGACCGGCTGGCGCGTCGGGTGGCTGATCGGCCCGGCCGATGTCATCAAGGCCGCGACCAACCTGCAGTCACATGCCACCTCGAATGTCTCGAACGTCGCTCAGGCGGCCGCCATCGCTGCGGTCTCCGGTGACCTCGCAGCTGTTGACGAGATGAAGGTTGCCTTCGATCGTCGTCGCAAGCTCATCGTCGCGATGCTCAACGAGATCGACGGCGTCGAGTGCCCGACACCTGAGGGCGCGTTCTACGTCTACCCGTCGGTGAAGGCACTGATCGGCAAGACCTTGCGTGGCAAGACGATCACCTCATCGGCTGAGCTCGCCAACATCATCCTCGACGAGGCAGAGGTGGCCGTTGTTCCGGGCGAGGCTTTCGGCACTCCCGGCTACCTGCGTCTGTCGTATGCCCTCGGCGATGCCGACATCACCGAAGGCGTCACCCGCATGCAGAAGCTCTTGTCAGAAGCCAGCTAGCCGCGGCTCGGGCACCAGCTCGATACCGAACTCCTCGAGAACTCGTCGACGAATCACGTCGGCGAGTTCTCGTATGTCGGCAGCCGTTGCTCCACCCGTGTTCGTGAGTGCGAGCGTGTGCTTCGTCGACACACGCGCAGGTGCATCCGCACGAACCCGGTAGCCCCGCTCAATGCCAGCCTGCTCGATCAGCCACGCGGCACTGAGCTTCGTGCCCGCGAAGCTTGGATACCGCGGACACTCCGCGGGCACCATCGCGGCACGGATCGCGTCGACGATCGGATTCGTGAAGTACGACCCTGCACTCCAGGTGTCAGTGTCGGAATCGTCGATAACCATGCCCTTGTCACGCCTGAGCGCAAGAACCGCATCGCGAATCGGCGTCAACGGCAGCTCATCACCGATGCTGACCCCCAATGATTGAGCCAGCTGCGAGTACTCGACCGAGCCACGATTGCCGGCCGCCAGTTCGAAGACGACCTCGAGCACCACGAAGCGATCGATCTGATCCTTGAAACGACTTGATCGGTAACCGAAGTCGCAGTCACCGTTGCTCAGGGTGACAAGTGAGTTTTCGATGCGATCCCAGGCACGCACCTCGCGAATGACCTGCGAGACGTCCTGCCCATAAGCACCGACATTCTGGATGGGAGTCGCGCCGACAAGCCCAGGAATACCCGAGAGTGCCTCGATACCCGACCAGCCCTGCCCCACGGCGCGCGCGACGAGGGCATCCCACTGCTCCCCCGCGGCAACCGTCACGCGCACGACTGAGCCGCGCTCGACAACCTCGACACCACGAGTGCGTATGGCGATCACCGTTCCGGCGAATCCGGTATCGGCACACAGGAGATTGCTACCGCCGCCCACGAGGAGAACGGGCGTGTCGGCTGCATCGGCCTCGCGTACGGCGTCAATCAACTCGAGCTCAGTCGAGGCAACGCGCAAGGAGCCGATGGGCCCGCCGATGCGGAAGGTCGTCAGCTCAGCGAGGGCCGGACGACTGGTCATGGGGAGCACGCTACGTGATCAGCGATGCAGGATCTCGTCGCGACCGCGGTAGGACTGCAGGATGCGGTCGTAGGTCTTGCGGGATTCTCGGTCACGGTACTCAGGATCGGAATCGTGATAGCCGCGGTGACGATCCTGGCGCACGGGCAGATCGTCTGCGGGCACGACGAGGAGTCCGCCGGCCGCTCGCAGGGCAAGCGACCATTCGAGATCGGCATTGCGGTAGAACTTCGCCTTCGGATGCGGGGGCGTCGCAAGGGCGGCCTCACGGTCGAATGCGGCGAAATAGCCGAGAAGGACGTCGACCTCGCCCGGGCCCGCCTCGATGACAGAACGCCACGCGTCGTCGACGTCGACGTTGGCGCCCTTCCAGCCTGCGCCCACGACTGGGCCGTCGATCGCCGCGATGAGCGGAGTGATCGCATCTCCCGCAATGACGGACGAAAGATCCATGACGATGTGCACGCGCGACGACGAGATGCGAAGCAACGAGACGACAGCGGCCGACCAGCCACACTGCTGAAGGGTCTGCGCGCAATGCAGTTCGACGATGCGTGTCGGGTGCGCGAGCGAGTACTCGTGAAGCACCAGCCCGGCACCACCAACATTGCCGAGATCCAGCCCGATCACGACAGCACCCGCGGGCGCGTGGGCGAGCAGCGCATCGAGGCACGTACGCAGGTCGTCGGGCCAGCCATCCACGATCACACCAATGGTGCACACCTCAGCCTCGACCGCAGCCGACTGCTCGATGAGCGAAGTCAGGGTCATGGCGACCTCGAATGGCGGACGCTCAGTGAGCACGTAGCCCTCAGCGGAGTCCTTGATCTGCCAGCCTGCTGCAGAGATCGCGTCGCGAAGCTCGTCGGAACGAGCGAAGTCTTTCTCGACTCGAGCCTGCGCGCGCGCCTCGGCGAGGGCGATTACCTCAGCAGGGGCTGTCGACATCACTAAGGCAGTCGCACGACGGCCTGGGCCTTGCCCAGGACAGTGGCGTCTTCGCTCGATGCGGTGATCGTGATGAGTGCAGTGTTGTCATCGCGCTTCTCGGTGACCTTGGCCGAAACGGTCAGCGTGGCGCCGCGGTCGTCGTCAGGAACCACGACCGGTCGAGTGAAGCGGCAGCCATACTCGAGGAGTGCACCCGGGTCGCCAAGCCAATCGGTGACCACGCGCACCGCCTCGGCCATGGTGAACATGCCATGGGCAATGACATTCGGGAGCCCGACCGACGTTGCCACGCGCTCATTCCAGTGAATGACGTTGAAGTCACCCGAGGCGCCGCAGTAACGCACGAGATCGGCGCGGGTGATGGCGAATACCTGCGAGGGCAGCTCGTAGCCGACCTCGACGTCGGAGAAGGCGGGGGTCATGCGCCGGCCTCTTCCGCGGCACGCGCGACGATGGTCGAGTAGGTCGTGACGACGTGCTCGCCGGCCGTGGTGGCCACATCGGCGCGGGCGCTGAGCATGTCGTTGCCCGCCACCGTGCGCGCACTCTCGATGGTGGCCGTGACGACGAGCTCATCGCCGGCGCAGATCGGACGGGTGTAGACGAAGCGCTGATCGCCATGCACGACGCGCGAGTAATCCAGGCCGAGCTCGGGATCATGGGCCACCCCAGTAACCGCCTGGAGCGAGACGATGATCGCGAAGGTCGGCGGCGCGATGATGTCGGCGTAGCCGAGTGCCGCCGCTGCGGCAGGGTCGTGAAATACCGGGTTGGAATCGCCGATCGCTGACGCGAACTCGCGGATCTTCTCCCGCCCCACCTGGTAGACGGAGCTGGGAGGGAAGCTACGACCGACGAAAGCCTGGTTGAGTGCCATGGATGGCTCTAAGACTCGAAGACCCTAGGAGTCGAGGGCGCTCGGACTAGCGGGTCTCTTTGTGAGCCGTGTGCTTATTGCAGTTCGGGCAGTACTTCTTCGCCTCGAGACGATCGGGATCATTGCGCCGGTTCTTCTTGGTGATGTAGTTCCGGTGCTTGCAGTCCTCACAGGCCATGGTGATCTTGGGGCGAATGTCGCTGGCCTTGGCCATTGGACTTCCTCTTTCGTCTGGACGTGCGTTCGGGT
>JACCDO011412334.1_pt1 | contig 12440 bp, 16 predicted proteins | sample 7446101 | NCBI WGS metagenome assembly JACCDO01 (sample SAMN15323440, study PRJNA562643) | freshwater metagenome | isolation source: river surface water | place: USA:Blue River Watershed | collected 2017-08-16 | reverse complement strand
TAGAACTTAGCATAAAGTTCTATGAAGGTTTATACTACTAAACGGCACTAGAAATAGTGTCGCGGTTTATGCTAACTACATAAAGTATAGTAAAAAGGTATAAAATAGAGATAACCCGCAGCACGTCGTCTAAGTCCGCAATGGTAAGGATATGATGATTGTTCAACGACTAAATGCCCGTGGGGTTGAGTAATCTAACCAAGTACGATGATACCTTAAGATATAGTCTAAACCCACCCGAGAGGGTGCAGTGCCCATTCAAAAAGCATTGATTTAATGATTTCAGAAAGAAATAACTGAATGAAAATGGTATAATTGAGACACTGGAAAGTGATGTTAATCATCACGATGCAATACCCATTGGGTATCCCACCCAATCTCCGCACCAATATTGATTACGTTTTTATTTTGCGCGAGAATTATTTATCCAATCGTAAGAAGATTTGGGAGAACTATGCGTCTATGTTTCCCACATTGGAATCGTTTTGCACCATTATGGACCAGACAACCGAGAACTACGAGTGCATGGTGATATCCAACAACGCCAAGTCCAACAAGATTAACGACCAAGTCTTCTGGTACAAGGCAGCGGACAGACCCGATTTCAAATTGGGGTCCAAAGAATTCTGGGAATTATCGAAGAATTTGGCCGACGATGATGGAGACGAATATGACCCCCATGCGAAGAGAAAGGCAAAGGGGAATAATATTATGGTGAAAAAGACTACGGGCAAATGGTAGGGAAACCTACGGTTATTCAGAGAAGCTTTGCTTCTCTTACGCCTTTTGAACCTTCCCTTTGGTCGCTTCGCTCCATTCACTGAATAACTATAATAAGTAGGTTTCCCCATACGAAACCCTTCCCTTTATTTTTGTTTTATTTGAATAAAAATATCGCTTCTAAATTTGGAGAAGCGATATTTTAATAAAAGGGAGAGGTCATAGGAGAACCGTAGGTTCTCTTAATTTGAGAAACATCAAAAGGTTATAAAATTGATATAAAAATTCACTACATACCAATAATTAATTATGAAAAAATGTACAGTTCTTTATCTATAAGTATAATTATTGGTTTGGTATTGGTAGGTAGGTGTATCTTTGCAACAGGAAAATGCGAAGATGATTACTTGGATGATACTCCGAATGACCGTAATATAATATTAACACCCAATCAACTGCGTGGTATGATTGTTGAAGACATTGTTGAAATTCATTATTCAAGTATTTATGATACCGTTATTGATGCGGCAATAAACGGAAAAACTGCTGTATACTTTAATATTATGTGTAAAAAAAACAATGGTACCTGTGAAAATTATAACGGTTTCCAAGTATGGGGTCGGAGTATCTATGGGGACTCAATCCCAAATATTAACAAAGAACTTGTAAAAACCCGTCTTATAGAAAAATTACAAACTTCGTTTCCGGGGAGCAATATTACAAAGGGTTATAAAAACTGCTGCGACCAATACAGAATAAATTGGTGATATGCAAAGGTTATAAAAAATTGGTCTTACCATAATCTACCTTTTTTCCTGATGATAACAACGGTCTTTGCGAATACCCATTGTTTTTCAAAAATTCCTGCATTTTTGTCACCAAATCACCCATAATTGCAGTTTCCTTAATTGTTGTCAAAAATGCATACGTCATTGCACCCGATGCCATTTCCTTTCCATTGATTGGTGCAACCGTATCCGCGCTGGTTTGCTGGTCTGTGCAACCACTTATCATATACACATCGCCAACAGTTTCCGCGTCTTTCATATTGTCGGGATATCCATATGTATAACGCAAATCCAGCACAGTTCCACTAAAACAACTGTCAAATAGTGCAACTAATTTTGCTCCAGGTTTTAATGTGTTTCGGATTAATTTATTCAATTCGTCGTCTAAAATGCACGTATTAATTGAAACCGCGTCTATCGGCAGAATGAGTTCGTCCCGACCATCTGTCTCATCGCCATTCAAATCAGCAGTGCACGTTCCATGACCGCTAAACATAAAAAACGCGGTGTCTCCAGAATTCGTATTGGATAGTAGTGTTTGCAAACCATTTAATATGTTTTGTTTGGTAGGTTTGTCAGAAGTCTCGTCATTTAATAACGTTACGTTTGTAAAATTATATTTATTTTTGAGCAGGTCTTGTATATTTTTAGTGTCATTGATGCATCCATACAATTCGTTGGCAGTTCCTACATAATTTACTCCAACCAAAAATGCGTTTTTAGAACTTGTTCTAATTGACGCCATATCCTGGTTATATTTGTCAGTTAATTTTTTCAAATTCGCATTTGATACACTAATTGCAGTTGCAATTAGTTTTTTTTTTAATATATTACTGATTCGCATCAAATTGATGTTGCGTATTGTGGTATTCAATTGTGTTTGAAGCTTGGAAACATTTGCATTGTATATTTCTGTTGGCGTTGACATTATACAATATGTATATTATAAATATTTTAAAAAAAATATTATTCTATCTATAAATAATATTTTATACTCGGTAGTAAATCAGCATATAGTACCCTTTCGCAAAGTTCCACGTAAGAAGTTTGCCATCGTCTTTGGACCCCTTAAACTGCCACTTGAAATCAGTGTTTATCTTATCTTTCCAATCCATGTAAGTTAGTCGGTGGAAACTCATCCCGTCATAGGCCATCTCCTTCTTCTCGCACGTGAGCAATGAAGAGAAATGGTTTTTTCTAGTATCCCGAATGATGCAACTGTCCAGCGCGTATGATGCACCATTTAATGTAAAACGGATTTCCTTATTGGTTGTTGGTTTGTCATCATCAAAGAATTCCAAAATAATCACGTCGGGTAGTGTTTCTGTTCTTTGAAGTTGAAATTGCCAACTTGTTCCTGCATCCTGCACAAATAGGACATTTAAATTGTGATTCCCTATATAATTGATTAAGCTTAAGTAGTAGCGAATTGGGTTTCCGGCTTCATCTACGTCGCGAATATAGGCGTACTGCTCCTTATAATCTTCAGGAACAGAATCGTAGATTTGCTGGATAATAGCGTTGGTGTTCAAAATATATGCATATTTGTTTCCAGTTAAACACGCATCAATTGCGTAATTGAAAAGCGCGAATCCATCCCTCAAAACTTCAGATAAGCCTTTCTGTTTTCCCTCAATCATCATTTGTCTTAAAAAATGGAAGAATTTGCGCCCTTTATCCGATACAAACAATGATACGAACATTGTATTAAACCAGCAATTTGCGAGTTCCTGGATAGGTGGGACAATTTTGTTAGGGTCTACGTGTTTATTCGCCTTGAGATTTTTTAACATATATTTTTTGGCGACAGGGTCATCATATGGATAGCACGTTTTTTTACCGGAGGCGTTGGGTACACCAATTTTTAATGGGGCTTTGAGCAAGAACGCGTTTGTATTATTGCAATTGAGAACATCCTTTCGTGCAACCGATTTCAAAGACACTAGTTCTTTATTAATGGATGGAGTATATGAACTGGTTGATTTATCAATTTCTTGTTCAATCTCTTCACTAACTTTAACAATTTTTTGGGGAGTTCGGTGAGAGAGAAGTAAGACATCGGGGCGTTTTTTTGTTTTGTTTTGTCTAAGTAATTTACTTTTTTTCGTTTTTTTTTCTAAACCCTGTTTCATTTTATATATCTGAAGATTTTTTCATAGTAATGCATCTGCCGGTTTTTGTGTTCCTTACTTTCCCTTCTGGACAATCCTTGGTTCTTTTCATAGTAACGCATCTGCCTGTTTTTGGGTTCCTTACTTTTCCTTCTGGACAATCCTTGGTTGTTTTCATAGTAATGCATCTGCCGGTTTTTGGGTTCCTTACTTTTCCTTCTGGGCAATCTTTGGCTTTGGCTTTGGCTTTGGCTTTGGCTTTGGCTTTGGCTTTTGTTGCAGGTTTATCGTAAAACGACATATATATTTTTCCTAAAAGGTTATCGCCTTTTTTCACACTTTTTCCATCTTCTGATACATGGCCACCCCAAATCATATCCGACCTTGAATAATGAACCAAAAAAATGTTGTTTTCCTTTGCAATTTCCACAATTTTGCGAATTTCCGGATGTCTCTCAATTTTGGAAGAAATTAATTTTGTAACAATTTCAATTTGTTTTTTGTCCCAGCAATCTTTGTCAAATACCGCACCTCGTTTTGTCATTCCGCCCTTTCCGCCAGATTCTTTTGCACCCAAAGCATCCTTTTTCTGGTTTTCTTCGCGCACTATTTCAAATAATTCAGGTTTATTAGAACAGTATAAATATTTGAGTGCTTGGTAAGCGTGTTCAACTGTTCTATAAACAAACCCGTCATATTCAACGTCAAATTCGGCAAAATTTGACAAATCCCTCATTGATGTTGGGGGAAATAGAGAATCCGCCGGAAGAATTTTAGCCTTTGAGTGAAATTGCACAATTGTTGTCATTGTTATATAAATAGTAAAATATTTTAATAAAAAACTTAGAAAAAAATAATAATATATTTTATATGAAAACCATCATAATTGGTGCTGGCATTAGCGGTTTAACCATCGCGTCTAAATTACAGAACGAAGATTACATTATTTTAGAAGCAAGAGAACGTATCGGCGGTCGCGTTTTTACAAACGATAAAAACATTGACGATGGCGCGGCGTGGGTGCACGGTTTGTGCGATAATCCTCTGACAAACTTGATATTGTCAGACGACCTTATTCCGGTCGCCGAATGCAACCCGTGGATGCATTCGGAGAACGCAAACATCACTTATTTATTGGGAGCCTCAAAGGAAGGGTTCATGCGTGAACCGGGGATTCCCTTAACATTGGCCGAGAAATGGAATGAATTAATTCAGAGAACAAATGAAATCAATGGTTCAACCACAATCGCCGATGCATTTTCATTTTTCTCGGAGGATGACGATATGCGGAGTTTTCTCTACATGATTGAGGTATGGTGTGGCGGGAGCATCAAGAATTTACCAATATCTTTTCTCCAACAATCCGAATGCAAGTCGGCGCTTTTTGGAGACTATGCAGGTTCCCATTGTTTGTTCAAGAAGGGTGCAAAAACGCTGGTTAACACTTTATCCAAAGATTGTTTAAGTAAAATCATTTGCAACCAGGTTGTCACTAAAATTATTCATGGTCCAAATGAAGTTGAAGTACATACGAGAGAAGGACTTGTATACAAATGCAACAAATTGTGCATAACAATTCCGCCCGGACCGCTGAGAGACATTGAATTTGACCCGCCATTGCCACCCAATAAAGTAGATGCGCTCGCACATATTAAAATGGGTTCTTACAAGAAAATTCAGTTGGAGTTTGACGAGGTGTTTTGGAACGATGCGCCAATGATACTTACGCGAAATGAAGAGAACGAATACATTTTGTGGAACAACTATATGGTTTCAAAAAATATGCCGATACTTGAGGCGATTTGCCCCGCGGACAATGGATTCCGTCTTACTGGTAAATCAGATGAAGAAATTGTGGACACAGTTCTAGACCATTTGAAACTGTACTTTAAGAACGTCCCCTTCCCAAAATCTTGACACATAACGAGATGGGAAGAAGACGTATTCACACAGGGTGCGTATTCTTACCATGATATGTCCGTAACTGACGCGGACATAGAGGCAGTCTGCGAACCCATAAAAAGTACCCTGTTTTTTGCAGGCGAACACACGGACCCGCTTTATTATGGTTCATTGCATGCGGCTTATAATAGCGGGGTCCGCGTATTTGGAGAGATGAATCAAATCTGAGACATCAAGAATCGTGCTTTTTCCTCGGTTTGATATCCCTTGTGCCACCCGTGGTAAAAACAAGTGTCGGATGTATCTTCATGTTCTATTGCAAATGCTTGCCTATCTTCTTTTTTGGGAACAGGCTTGTTCAAAAGATGGCAAGCAAATGTGAAAAATAGGTCTTCATTGCACAATTTCATTTTTGGATAGTATTTCTCTATTAGGTCCCAAGAAACTTTGTGCAAACAATCTAACATTTCGGATTTTTTCCGCAAAGAACATCCACCATTAATTGCAATCCCATATGATTCATCATTTTCAGATAACCAGATGCAATTTGCACCGCAAAATGAGTAATTCAAATAAATGGTTTCGTCAAACATTTTGTACATATAACAGTCTTTCTGGAAAATCAAAATGTGTTCTCCTGGAATTATATCCCAGAATTCTTTGGACATCAGTATTCCATTATATGTGTCAATATCTATATTTGGTTGGTCGTCTTTATACTTGATTCGTCTTTCGCTTATTCCAAGAACCATAGAACACGGAAATTCAACCGAGTCTACATATTTTTGGTGGGTTATAATTACCAAATTCCAGCCACGAGGGTTCAAATGTTGCATAAAATTTTTGATTACGCCGGCCATCAAGTTGTCGTAACGCGGGTCCATTATTACTGCAACCTTTTCTGAATTGGCGTGCCACACAATGTTCATTGGTTTATTGGCCAAAGATAATAAAGAATTTTCATAAAGATTTTTCATCTATACAATATCTGCAAACAATTTATAAATATTTTATAATTTATTTTATATAATGGATGATAAATTAATTTTGGATAATACGAACTCAGATAATACGAACTCAGATAATACGAAATTAGATAATACGAAATTAGAAAAATTTTCAAAAGAATATTTTACATTTATAAATCAGTTTTTTGGCAACCAAACTGTGAGAGAAGTCATTGCCCAGGTTTTTCCAAATAAAAAATATCGGTTTGAAATTGAGGAATATGAAACATCGCATCACCACGTTCTCTACGATATAGAGAAAGGGAAAAAAATTTGCAGTTTTAAAAAAAAAGTTCAAAATATGAACATTGATATAAACGACACCTTGTGCCATTCGTATTCATTGTTGACCTTTTTTAATTTGAAAATTGATAAAGACAAAGTGAAAAGGCAAATTGACATTATTAATATGTACGAAGCCATTTTGAAAAGCAAGTATTTTCGTAAAACGTTGGAAGAAACAATTGACATTCCGAACCGGGAGTGGAAAGATTATCGCAGTGAAGGCAATCCGCCATTTACAATCAAAAAATCCAGTTTTTATAGTGGTATAAAACGAACTTTGAACCATTGGAGAGAATATGGATACTGGTATTTCATTGGACAAGGAACGATACAAGGAACGATACAAGGAACGATACAAGGAACGATACAAGGAACGATACAAGGTACGATACAAGGTACGATACAAGGCACCGAAAATTGAATTATTTATATTCACAAATATAAATAATAACGAGTAAAAAATGAACAACGAATATCCGTTTATCCTGTATACAACAAACAAAACGGAATTTTTGAACAAGGTGTGTGCACTCTGTCTAACTGCACTTTACTATCCGGAAACCGGCGACACAATGACAAAATGTTTAAGACTAGGGTGCAGACACACCTTTCACCAAGAATGTTTGCATCAAATGTTTTTAAAAAACCATTTCATTTGTCCAGAATGCAGAGAACCGATAACTTTGACAATAAATATTGAAAAATCGCTGGAATTAACAATACGCAATGATGCATTTGATCATGGAGATGTGGATACGGATTTACAAGAACAATTTAAAAAGAGTTGTATGGTTGTCAAAGACTATCCATATCACAAAACGGTTTTTGAAAGATGGCGACAAAAAAAAATATTATTAACTATTTTGTAAAAATATAAACAAAAAACAAGACCCTATAACTTTTTGAGAATCTGGAAAATATTTTCTTTGACTGCATACAAAAATATTTTCCAAATTATCATTCAAAAAATATTTCATTTTTTTTTCTCTCTCTGTATCCAAGATTTTTATAAAATACAAACAAAAAAACAAGACCCCATAACTTTTTGAGAATCTGGAAAATATTTTCTTTGACTGCATACAAAAATATTTTCCAAATTATCATTCAAAAATCTTTAACTTTTTATTAAAGATTTTTATTAAAGATTTTTATTTACAAAGTTCTTTCCGCCAAGTACATATTAAAAAACCCATTCACCTTGACAATTTTATATCCGAGAATTTCTCTCAAGTAATCAAACAAAGCGGTGTTTTCCTGGCTGTTAGATTCAAATAAAATCTTAGGATACCCGCAACGAACAATTGTTTCCATCCCGCCCTGCAATACCTGGAGTTCGTTCTCTTCAACATCCATTTTGATAAAGGATATTTGCCCTTGGATTCCAAGAGAATCCAAAGTGCGTATCTCTATTACCTCGCTATTCAAAATCTTGTCGGAAGGAGGTGCATGTACGGTTGACCCACCACCATCGTTGCTGACAATGTGCAGCGTTTTGGCACCAGTTTGCGCCTGGTTTCCCAGACCCAGTTTAAAACAATCTATGTTGGTTGTTGAACTGAGTGCTACACCGCCACACAAAGCATAGTAAGTCATTTTCTGTGGTTCAAATGCGAGCACTTTTCCAGAATATGGTGCCAATGTAATTGCATAACTGCCGGTGTGCGCACCGATGTCCAACATAGTCGCGTCTTTCCTGCAAAACTGCTTGCACCAGTCAATTAGGTCATTTTCGAAGAGTCCGCGTTCGGCATAATATGTATGGTTCACAGAAGGCATTAAATAGGTAAGTGGCTTATTAATGAAGAAAATCTGATTTTTTGTGTTGTCGTAAGTTGCATCTCTCTCATCCTTGGTCAAAATAATGTATTTGGTTGACATGGTTATAGTTGTTAAATGTAAATTATCTTTATTATGATTTAAGAGAACTACGTATTCAGAGAAGCTTTGCTTCTCTTACGCCCTATGACCCCTCCTTTTTTCTTTATTATGATTTAAGGGATATAAAAACAACCCACAATAACCATCAATGACATCACGGTGTAGCCAAACGCAGAACGAATTGTTGCTAACAAATTTGCTTGAATTTTACAAAAAGGAAGACCACATGGACCGATTAATGAAAATCATCAATGGTGAATCCAAGGTTTCTCTAAGAATTATTGACTGGTTTGTGACCAATTTTGCTAAAAAGAATTTCACCGTTTACTCAATTCCCGCTAAAAATCGGTGCAGTACCGTCATTAATGGCGAGGAAAACATGGAGAGATTCAAGGTGTTCCATCATTATAAACTTGAACTAAAAGCTTATAGCAAGGTGCGATTTGACCCGTTCTCTCGGAGAGAGCGAATCATGATTCCTTATACCAACGATACGTCTTTGCAGACGACCATTGGGCAACTGAATTTCTTCAAGTGGGCAATTGAGAATCAGGTTTTGGAATACATAGAGAAGAATTACGACGAGATTGAATTGGATATGAATTCGCGCAATAGCATTTCCAAGAAAAACGAGGAGGAAGGAGAAACCGATAATAAGACCAGGAAAAAGAGAGAAGAGTTGTCTGTCTCTGCATGTAAAACCATCAAGAAGGAGTCGGTTAAGATTGTCGTTAAGTTCAATTAAGGGTAGGGGAACCTACGGTTCCCCCTACGACCCCCTCCCTTAAAATAGGAATTATAATGGAAGGATTATTAATCTTTTACTTAATTGTTATTTTAAGCATGGGATTATAAGGGAACGGCAAGTTCCCTTAAGATTTGCGCTGGTTCTTTTTGGATTGACGTCTCTTTGATTGGCGTCTCTTGGATTGGCGTCTCTTTGATTGGCGCTTACCGCCCTTGTAGCTGGAAACCTCAGCAACACCTGGAGCAATCATCTTTCCTTCGTAGCCGTAGCCGTGTCCTCCTCTCTGCGCTCCTTCTTGGTAAGCCGACGCATTTCCGCCTAGAGATGACGGCGAAACACTTGGTAAAAAAGTAGTAGATTGATTTACAGAAGCCATTTATATATTATACGCAGATATAATATATATAAACATAATCATTATAATTATCATCAATGGATTCTTTTTGCGTCGCATTTGTTTGTAATTTCCGTTATTTGGATAAATTTTTTGACACGTGCAAAACCCTGATTGACGTCGGCGAATACAATGGACCCATCGTACTAATTGTAGGAAACGATATCAACACAGACGCATTGAATAAACACCCGTTTATCAAGAAAAATAAACAAATAATGGTTAAACATTTTCCGGATATTGTTTTTAACAGGGAGGTTTCCTCTAAAATAGACAAGACAAACACCCAATGTGGTAAATTCGGATACAAACTATTCCAGTACCACAAATACCATTTGTTCACACAGTTTTTCAAACAGTGGCGCTACGTATTTTACATTGATTGCGGGGCAAAGATTTACAACAATATTGAACCCATTTTGCAAACGGCGACGCCAGACACATTGCTTGCGCACTCTGACGCGTACCCGACATATAAATGGAAACTTGATTGCCAGTTCTTAGGTATGGATTTGAATTCTGATTTTAATTTGGACACCGACTATTTTCAATCCACCATTATGCTGTTTGACACGAACATTATTGAAGATGACACATTTCAGCAACTATACAAACTCACTGAAAAGTATCCGGTTTCAACCACGAACGACCAAGGTATTTTGAATCTGTATTTTAACTGCATCAAACAAAAATGGAAACAAATTCCTATGGAAAACGAAACCACCTATTTTTACGATTTTAATGTGCGGAATGATGACAAACCTTACATAATGACGAAATACTATGTCTTCAACGACTAGTAGGGAAACCTACGGTTTCCCCTACGACCCCTTCCCTCAATTAAGCTATTAAGGTTGCATTTCTTTGGAAGCCGAAGGCCAATAAAAGGAGGGTTCTTAAGGGAACCTACGGTTCCTTTAATGCCACTTGCACATGGTTAAACACGCGCAAAAACTTGAAAGTGGTTTTCCATTAAATGATGGGTGTTTCATTATATTGACATTTTCAACAAAATGCACGTCGTAGTAATATTTGAAATTAATACCCATTTTATTTTTGCACATCTGATGAAGAGCCGATTTATTTTCTATAATTTTTCCAGTAACTTCTTCCAACACTTGCCATTCTAAACTTTGGCATTCTTCGGACAATAGTTGTTTCTCAAACTCTTGTAAAAGTTCATCAACATATATTTGCGGTTTTATGTATTCTTCAATAATCTTTGTTTGTATATCTTGTGGTAGATTATTAAAAAATTGTTTGAAAGACATTTGATTATATCAACCAAATGTCTTTATACTTTTAGGGGAACTACGTATTCAAAGAAGCTTTGCTTCTCTGACACCCTCCAAAAATGCTTAACAATAACCATTGTAGTATGGGTTCAAAAGGCGTAAGCGTGCTTCGCACGCTGAATACGACGAGTTACCTTTCTTTAATGAATGCGCAAATGGCCTCTAACCATTTATTTCCCACACTGTCAGGTCCGCCATATTCGGTGTCTGTGTTGGAATCAATACGCAATACTGGATACTTATAGGTTTCGTGGTCAATGGTGTGCATAGAGACATATTCCGAAACATTTTGGACATCAGTGCATCTATTTTCAATCAACCATTTTGTGTGGTAATCTTTGCACTTTTTAAGGTACTCAATCGGGATACCATCCTCTCCAGTGCGATTTCGTTTATTAATTCGGTTTGCGCACGTTTCCGGGTCTGAATCCATATATATGACGGCGTCCACGCGATAGTCCTGGATGAACTCCGAGTACCATTTGTTGTATATGGAAAACTCCATTGGTTCCACAATTCCGTCGTGGTGCAACATATTCATAAAGATGTTTTTGTCGGCGCACAGCGAGCGCTCAATAATGATGATTTCAATGTCAGGGTTTTCCCTAATTGCATTCTTAAGAAGAGACAGGCGTGTGATGTAAGCCATAACCTGAAACGTGAATGCGTATCTTTTCTGATTTTTATAAAATTTTTCCAAAATTGTATGTCCATTTTCGTCGTGGAATTGTTCCCAAATATCTAGGGGTTCTTTGAGAAATAAAACTTTTCCCTTTTGCGACGATGCCATGTATTTCTCCAAATGTTCTAGCACAGTGGACTTCCCTGCACCGATGTTACCTTCAATTGAAACGAGGACTGGACGCTTATTCATTTTAATTTTAATTATATATAATTGTTTTTATTTTTTGTATCCTTTTTATAAATATTTTCAATTTTGCGATTAACGGCTACGCAAATTTTGTAAAACCATATTATATAAATGGAGATTAAAGTGAATATAAAATGGATTGTTTCTGTGATAATTGTTGTGTTTTTATCATTAATTGTATTGAATCATTTTTTCAAGGATTTGTTCAAATTGAATCCGTATTATAGGAATAAAATACTTTTAGAAGGTTTTGATGCATCTGGAAATGCGCCGAGTAATGCTTCTGTTACTGATGCATCCGGAAATGCACCGAATAATGCTTCTGTTACTGATGCATCCGGAAATGCGTCTAAGGATGCTTCTGGAAACGTAACCGTATCTGCTTCAACGCCAGCAACAACAACCGTATCTGCTTCAGCGCCAGCAACAACAACCGTATCC